>Ga0111541_10000138_pt1 | contig 22198 bp, 18 predicted proteins | sample Knorr_S7_td_DCM__FD_83039 | JGI IMG/M metagenome (GOLD analysis project Ga0111541, IMG submission 83039) | Marine microbial communities from Southern Atlantic Ocean transect - Knorr_S7_td_DCM_ad_131m_LV_B (version 2) (version 2) | ecosystem: Environmental > Aquatic > Marine > Oceanic | place...
ATGATTATGGGGTGTTGTGCCGTGAGGATCTGCGTCAGGTTTTGGCATATATTTCTCTAAAAATTCATCTTTTAAATCTTTTAGTATTTTTCTTCCCTCCGCATCATCTTTTTCTGCTCTTTCAATTTCCTTCCATCTAGATTTAGGAAATTTAACATATAAAACAAATGTTCTTTTAATTCCTTCAATTTCTTCTGGGGGATATTGAGCCATATTTAGTTGAGTTTCGGCTGTTAAACATTTTGTAATAGTATCAGAGTCTATAAGACCAAGATCTTCGCACATCTTTCTCAGAGGTGTTCCATGAAATGGCACAAAAGAATATATATTATAGTTTGCTGCATTTATTTCTCTATTTAAATTAATAGTATCAAATGCTAACTCTCTTGTTTCGGTAGGAAAACCAGTTATATTATTTACACTATAAGTGATATCATATTTATTTGGAATTTTTAATTTCTCGATTATATCCTTATTTTTCCATCTTCTATCTAATATTTTTTTTCTAAATTCCTCATTTCCATGCTCAACCCCAAAAGAAATTCTATGCAATCCAACAGATTTTAATTTCGACATGTTATAGTCATCAATTGTCTCGGGTCTTGTTTGCATCCAAAAAGGAAGATTAATATCTGCATACATCTCAACAAACTCATCAAGTTCTTTTCTGCTCATTCCTAAAAAAGTATCAGCCCAAAAATAATTGTATTCAACTTTATGATGCTCTTTAAAATGTTTTAATTCTTCATAAACAAGATTCATTTTTTTTTTTCTATAAAAATTTGAACCTAATCCTTTATAAAATTGCATTTGGTCAGGTGAATTACAAAATTTACACGTAAAAGGACAACCTCTAATAGTCTCTATAGGAATCATTTTATAAACTTTTCCAGCCATTGGTCTATAAAGTCGATTTTCTTCAAATAGAGATATGTCTATAATTGGATTGTTATTTACATTTACTGGTTTTGATATTCTGTTTTTAGTTATTCCATCTTTTTTCTTTATATGCAAATTTGTGACATCTTCATAATTTTCATTTTTTTCAATTTTTTTACACAAATCAATTAATGTATTTTCCCCTTCTCCAACACAAACCATATCAACATTAGGAAATTTTAAACATAATTCTGGAGCAAATGTTGTAAATACTCCACCTGCAATAACGGGTACATTATTTTTATTTTTGTATTCCTCTAATTCTTCAAGTATTTTCATTCCTAGTTCCCACATGTCTTCTGTGGATGAAACTGCAATTAAATCTGGCGGGAAATTGCTAATTAAATCTTTTAAATCTTTTTTCCAATCTGTATTTTTTCTCTCTATTCCTTTTTTTTTCATACTGAAAGGAACAACATTTAAATTCTCAACTTTACTTCCATCAGAGTCAACTCCATAATCTATGGAATAGTAAGTTGTATCAAAGATTTCTACTCGATGACCTCGCTCTTTTAAAATTGCTGAAAAAAGTGCAATTGCTGGTGGCAACATATTCATGCCGTAGGTGTTTGGATATATAAATAAAACGTTTATTCCCATTAGTTTACTTTGTTTATTAATTCAAAGAAATCTTTATCACATTTAAGTTTGTTAACAAAATTATTACTAGCTGATTTATATTTTTCTAAATTTTCGAGTAAAAATATATGATTTTTTTCACAATTATTTAAAAAATTAGAAATATCAATTGCAGTTAATGTTTTAAGAAATTTAAAATCTTCTTCCAAAAAGTCTAAATAATTATCACAAAAATTAATGTCACTTTTTAAATTTAAAACTATTTTATCTAATATTAATGCATCATATACAGCTCCAGTAGCAGATGAAATTACAAATTGGCTTTGCGCTAATGTATCTCTATAATTTAAATCTGATATTGAAAAATTTTTTTCTTTTTTTAAATATTTTGAATAAAATTCATTATCGATTTCTAAATTTGGATGGGGACAAATTTTAAATTTATAATCTTTATTAAGTTTATAAATATCAAAAGTTTTCAAAATTATTTCATAACTGTGGTCTTTAATTTGAGAAAGTGGAACAACAATTAAATTGGATGTTATATTTGTTGAAGCAATTTTTTTATTTATTAGTTCATTATATCTTAAAGGTGGACCAACTATTATTTTATTTTCTGGACAGTTTTTAGATACAAGATAATCTTTCGATAGATCGCCACTTGAGATAATATAGTCTGGTTTAAAATTACTTTTCCATTCAGATAAAAGATTATTCCAACATAAAAATTGATTACTAGAAAAAGTATGATGATATCCAAATATTTTAGTATTTGTATTTGCTTTTTTTGCAGCACCAATAATTAAATGCTCCGAAGTCATGTTTTCATAATGATCAAAAATATTATTAACATTTGTTATTTTAGATAATTTTTTAAATAGAGGTAAGTATGACCAAATTTGAAAATTCAAATCAGGTGCTAGTGAAGATTTAATTAGTTCCTTAAAAATTAGAAATTTAATTTTATAGTTTTTATAATTTAATACCCTAAAGTATATTAAAAGAGATTTAAAAAAATTAAAAATTATATTTAAAAAGTTTATAAAGTTTACAAATCTTTCAACAAAAATAAAATTTTTACTTTCATAATAAGATATTTCTTTTATTTTTTGAAAAAATGATTTTTTTGATAAATGAATAAAAAAACTATTATCTCTTTCTTTTAAATTTATTCCTGGAAAATAATTTAATTTTACTTCACTATTTGTTATATTTATTCCTGAGGAGTGGAATATATTTATATTACTTTTAAAATTCAGTTTACTCCTAATAAATAACATTACAATTTTAATTGTAATAAATTTCATTAGAAGTTTTGTAGTATTAAAAAACAATAATAAAAAAGTAAAAAAAAATTTACTTATTAAATAAAAATTATTGAAAATATAATAATTATTAATATTTAAATTTTCTATTAATGCTTTTTTAAGAATTATATCTTCACAAATAATAATTAAATTTTCAAATTCAGCATTTTTAATAATTTTATTTATAAAATTCATTTGGCAAATATATAAATAAAATTCAGAATTTAAGTTGTTTTTTCCAGCAAGTTCATGAGACCACCAATATATAGAGTCATTGAATCTCTCTCTATTTTTTTCTGTCCATAATAAATAATCTTTTAATTCTTCTTTAAAAATTTCATCTTTTTTTTTTGAAAATTCAATGCAATCATCTTCATTTAAAATTTTTTTTAATTCAGTCAATGTTTGATGTTTTGATCCAAAATAAAACCATTTTATATTTTTTGGTAGTTTTTGATTTTTAAGAAAAAGATTTATTCTCACAAAAAGTATTTTTTATAAATTTTACTTAAAGAATTATTTTAATTAAAATAACTCGAATTTTTTTTACCCATAAAAGTGCCTTCAACATCACAAACGTTACAAGGTTTAAAATTTCTATTAGCATTGGTAAGCATTTTTCTATAATTCATTGATTTTTTTTTAAACCATATTTCTTTAAATTTTTCTTTATTTAAATTTCCTAATATAACTTTTTTACCCCAATCATGTGGACACATTAAAACATCACCCTGATAATCTAAAAAAAAAGTATAGGATGGAATATAGCAAGGGTTATTGAAAGCTTTGTCTAAAGGTTTAATTTTATATTCAGCATTTTTCATTGAGCCAGCTCTATTACTTAAAGTAATTCCAAAATCTTGACTCTCTGGAAGATATCTTCTTCTGATAATATATTGCTCTTGATTTAATCCTGCATCTTTGCACATTTTTTCAAATTTTATTGCATCTTCTTCACTGTCATAAACGCTAATTAAAATTTTGCTTAATCCTTGTAAAAATAATTTTTTTAATCTTTTTAAATTAAGTGGATCTCCATTTGTCACCATTTCAATATTTGATTTAGGTAAATAAGTATTAGTCATTCCAATTAAGTTAAAGATATTTTTGTCAACCATTGGTTCTACAAAACCACTGTAACGAACCGTTCCTTTATAATTTAATTCTTTTAATTCAGAACAAAGTTTTCTGTGTAAATCATTCGAGATAAATTCTTTTTTATCCTCATAATCAGGGTCACTTCTTGGACAAAATGAACATTTTCTATTACATGTGCCTGATTCGCTTATCTCTATTTCTGTCGGTAGTGGTAAGAAATTTCCATTTATTTCAATTAATTGAATTTTTTCTTCAACAGTCTTTGATTTATTTTTAATATTTGTGTCTAAAAATTTTTTTTTCACTTTTCTTCACTTTCTGAATTACTTTTTTTAGGTCATGAGGAGTGTCAACTGCAATAGAATTATCTGACATTTTTAAACATTTTACTTTAACTCCCATTTCTAAAAATCTTAAATATTCAATATCCTCTATATTTTCTAATTTAGTTTTTTTTTTTTTAGAAGAAAATAATTTTAACATCTTTTTTGGAAATGCGTATGCACATACTTGTCTGTATCCAAATATAAATTTTTTTTTTTTATTAAATGGTATTGGTGCTCTTGAGGCATATATTAAATTATTATCTGAATTAAAAACTACTTTAGGTACATTAATATCAAAAAACATATTTTTATTTTTTATCTCGGTATAACCTGTTATAATTTCTTTCCTTTTTTTCAATGAAGCTTTAATAAGTTTCTTTATATCATTTGGATTAAATAATGGCTCGTCTCCCTGTACATTTATATAAACTTCAGTTTTTATTTTTTTTGAAACCTCTGTGACTCTGTCGGTTCCAGTTAAACAATTTTTAGAAGTCATAACTACATTTGCATCATAAGTTTCACAAATTTTTTTAATTTTTTTATCGTCTGTCGCAATTAAGATTTTATCTTTACTAACTGCTTTTAAACATTGTTTATATGTCCTAATTATCATAGGAATGCCTGATATTTTTTTGAGAGGTTTTTCGGGCAATCTACCAGATTTTAATCTCGCAGGTATAACAACTATAAAATCTTTCTTATTTAAATGCATATATTGAGGAAGATGGAATACTATACGTGGTAGGTGTAATAGAAATTAAATTTTTTGAGTTTTTTAGTGTATTATAAATATAAAAGATTTTATTAATTTCTTGAGTTCTTTTATTATTAGCTCCATACCCATCAAAACCTGCCAGCAAGATCTTTCTGCAGTTAAATACTGTAGAAATCGCTAAGGCATAACTCAAAGTGTAAAGTCTAGGAACAATTGATCCATTTTTATAAAATTCAAAAGTATTTTCAACCATACCAATCCCATAATCTAGTATTCTAACATTCTTTAATTGACTTATTAATTTTTTACTAAAAAGCGATTTAGGAAGAATTAACGGAGAAGAAAGATTTTTATAATGATTTAAATCAGCAATTAAGTTTATTGGATTGCAAGCTACATAAGCATTTATGAGTTTTTTATTAATAGCAACATTTGTATTTAAAGCAACTACATATGGTTTATTTTTAGAAATATACTTTTCTATTTCATCTTTATAATCGGTTAAACCAGGTCCCGATGCTAATAAAAAGACATCTTTTTTCTTTCTTAAATTAGTAGGAGACCATGTTCCTTTTTTTAATTTAACTGTTTTTTGAAATTCTGATCTAACTAAATCAACTTTATATCTTGACGCTCCACTTAATTTAAGCTGTTCAATTGCTGCCAGAAGTTCTTTTCTGCTGTAATTTAAAGACAACATTTCTTGAATATAGGTAGGGTGAATTCCAAATTTACCAGATAAAAAATAATAAGGATTTGTTCCCCATTGATATTTTTCTTTCATTTTATTAAAATATTTTTCAATCAATTCAATTATTGGAAATATACTTTTAATTTTATTTGATTTATTTGATAACTCCGAAATTAAATATTCTGTTTGGGTATTTCCTGGACCTCTTCCCATACCAGTAACAGTTGCATCTACCCAATTTATACCAAAATTTATTCCTTCAAGACTATTTTGTAATGCTCTTCCAATATTATCATGAGAATGTATTCCTATTTGCCCTTTCCAAACTTTTCTAATAATTTTAATTATATTTTCTATTTGGTTCGGCATAAGACTGCCTAGGCTATCCGCAAAATAAAAAACATCTGGTTTCACTGTATTAATTTTTTTGCAAATATTTAAAATACTATTTTCAGAATGTTCGGAAATTTGCATTAGATTAATACAAGTTTTATATCCAAGTTTTTTTAAAATTTTACACGCTTCGATACAATAATCAATTTCTTCTAAATGTGTTGCAAGTCTTACAAATTTAACTTTAGATTTTTTAGAATTTTTAAATAATTTAAAAATTTTTTTTCGTAATGATATTTTTCCAGGTAAAATTTCAGAAACATTTACCATAACTCCAATATGAATTTTTCTGTTAATTTTCAAATTTTCTAAGTAGCTATCTGTAGTGTACCAACAAGGTCCCTTGAAATCTTTAGATCTTAATGATCTAAATCCTAATTCAATATTTTTAATTCCTACTGACGCGATCGACTTAATATAGTCTTCAACTAAATTTTTTGGGAAATCCCAGTTATTGTAATATCCTCCATCTCTTAAGGTACAATCAATTATATTAATATTATTATTTTCTAAAGTCATAGATTATATTGATTGGTTCATTTCCATTTAAAATATTTAATGCATTTTGTGAAGCTTTCTGTCTACATTCTTCAAAAGAATGAACAGAATAATATGATACATGAGGGTTAATAATAATCCTAGATGAAATTTCTTCTCTATTTAACCAAGAATTAATTAATAAATTTTGCTTCGGAGGTTCTTCTGGAAGAACATCTAATCCAACACAAAAAATTTGATTTTTTAACATTTTTTCATAAATTAAATCTAAACTCTTAATTATTTTACCTCTAGCCGTATTAATAATTGATGATCCTTCTTTCATTTGACTTAAAAAACTTTCATCTATCATGGCATTTGTCTCTTCTGTTAAAGGTGTATGAATTGATATGACATCTGATCTATCTAAAAGTTCATTTAGTTTATTAACTTTTTTTGAATTTTTTATTTCATTTTTTATATATGGATCAAAATAGTAAACATTAAAACCCAACATAGACGATTTTTTTATAAATTCAGATCCAATTCTTCCTGCGCCAATTACACCTATATTTATTTGATCAGATCTTTTTATTTCTTTTATTGATGTATTTGATGTCCATTGGTTAAAATTTTTTCTACAATTATTATCGTAAATATTTATTCCACGAGTAATAGATAATAGCATAGCCAGAGCTGTATCTGATACTTCAGACATTGCATAATCAGGAGTATTACAAACTAATAAGTTTTTTTCTTTTGCAGCATTTACGTCAATTTTATCAAATCCAACTCCATATCTTACTATAGCTTTTAATTTAGGAAATTGTGTTAGATATTCTTTATTTATTATTTGATTCCATACCAATAAAATCTCAATTTCATCATTAATTTCTTCACTAAAATAATCTCCAAGAATATTTTTTTCTATCGATTTTTCCAACACATAATCTGTAACAAAAACTTTTCCTATCATTATAGTTTGCTTTTATTTCTATATAAAAGTTGAGCCAATTTGAAATCTTCTTTTGTGTCTATATCAATGCCCTCTAAATTTTTTGTCTCCAAGAAATAAGGATTTTTTGAAATTACATATCTATTTTTTTTGAAATCCTTTATTTTCATCATAAAAAGCGCACCAGTAACAGAAAATACAGAATCTAGATCTTGAGAATATGGATGCCAAATTCCCCAAGAATAGTTAATTGGTTTTTTTTTTTCAGAGATCAAAAATCTTTTATATTTTTCTACAGATATTAATCCATCATGTTTAAACTTTTTATTTTTAAATATTGAAATTGCTCTTTTATAACTACCAAAAAGAGGTGTTGTTGTATGGCACCACATAAGAACTGTATTTTCATTTTCTGGTATATTATTAACTACTTCAAAGATAACTTCACTCCAAGCAGTTACATTGTTACAATATCTAAAATCTCTTTCTATATAAAAACATTTATTTTTTTTTGAAATATTTTTTATTTTTTTTGAATTTGATGATATATAAATTTTTGATATATCTTGGCACTTTTTTAATTTTGTAATTAATATATCAAGCAATGATTTAGAGTTGTAAAATTTTCTTATATTTTTATTTGGTACTCTCTCCGAATGTTCTTTAACTGGAATTACTGCTACTATTTTCATAAAATTTTATTTAAATATTTTTTAAAACTATTACATTCTTTGTCATCGTAAATATAATCCTTCCAAAAACCATTATACTTATAACTTTTAAGATTTAGTTTAGCTATTTCATCAATAGAAATTCTTAATTTTTTTAATGTATTACAATATGTAAATGGCTGATATTTAAAATTACTCCTTTTTTTATTACCTTTTTCATCAATATGGCAATATCTGTTAAATAAATCCATTAAAATCAAGGGTTTTTTAAAATTTAGCATTTCTTCAATTATTGTAGATGAATAACTGATTAATGCTTTAGATGTGAATAATAAATCTTTTAATTCATCATCTAATGAGATTGAAACGTTTTTATTTTTAAAATTTAGAAATTTTTTAAATGTTTCATAACTTAGATTTTTCATTGGTCTAAATTTTATAATTAAATGAATATCATTATCATTCTTAATTAGATTTATCAGTGATTTTAAATGGTAGATATATTCATCTATTGTTTCGAAAGTAATTGGCCTTAAATTTTCTATATGCTTTGGAGTAGACGCATGCAATAAAATAATTTTATTTTTGTTTATTTTAAATTTTTTAAGTATTTCTAATTTTTTTTGTTTATATTCTGTTTTTAAAGATTTTTTATAAGATTCGAAAGCAACAGGTCCTGTAAAAACAAATTTATTTTTATCATAATTATTTTTTTTTAAAAAACTTTCCATCAATGGAGATTGAACAGCAATTTTATTAAAAATAGGGCCAATCAAATATTTAGAACTATTTTCCCATCCAAGTGAGATCAATCTATTATTTGAATTAACATGAGTTCCATGAGAAATAATCATATTATTAATATTATTCTTGTAAGCATATTCTCCTAAAAAATATCCAATACCTAACGAATTATTTGAAAAAATAAATTTGGGTTTTTTTTTATTTAAATTTATTTCTAAATTTTTTAACTCAATTAAAAGATTATTAATATTTAATGATAAATATTTTGTAATAAATATATTTATAGAATTAAAAATAGTTGATGAATTTTTCTTAAAAATTTTAGTATTTATTATACTGTTGATATGAAATTTATTTTTTTCTATTCTTTTGTAATTAAAGATGTCTTGAAAAAAAATTTTATTAGAAAATATATTGTTAATTTTAATATTTTTACTTCCTTCTAAAAAAAAACATTTATATTTTACTAAATTATATTCTTTTAAAAAATCAATCATTCTATAGCTGGAAGTGTTTACTAAAATATAATTTTTACATTTAAAAATAATATTTTTGAAAAAATTATATAAATTATAAAAATATTCTAAAATATTTTTATTATTATTAATTTTAACATTATAATTAATAATTTTTAATATTTTTTTATATTTTAAAGTTTTTTCATTTAAAATATTTTTGAATATTTTGCTAAAGACTGATTCATTTTCTTTATAATAGCAATGATACTCGATTTTATTTATCTTATATTTTTTTATCAACTTTTCTACTAGTAAGTTCGAGTATAGATAAAAATTTACAAAATAATATAAGTTAAAATTTATAAAATTTTTGAGTGTACTGTTATAATTTTCTGAATTTTTATTTTTTTTAAATATAAAATTTTTTTTTAATATTTTTTCGTTCTCTTTTATAATTTTAAAATAATCTTTTTTGAGTATTAATTTATTAATATCTATAAGATTTTTTTTGTACTTAATGTTATAAGAATTATGATTCAGTAATATTATAATATCATCTTCTTTAACTTTGATATCTTTATTATAATTATCAATATTAATAATTATTATTTTTGGCACAATTTACTCAATGATTATTTAAAATTTTTTCTAAGGTAATATTATTGTAAATGTTTTTCAGTCTAGTTAATGATGAGAGGTTTTCAGCTCCTAAAAATAAAGAAAAAAGATCTAAATTATTGATTATTCTTGCTCTTTCTATTTGAGTTGGAATTTGAAAGTTGTTGGTTGAAATTCTTTGTGCTAGCAAAGACAATGAAAAAGATAAAATTTTATTTTTTTCAATAAAATTTTCATTTAGAAAATTAATAATTGAATTTTTATTTTCAACAAAAGATAAATTTAAGTTTAATACTAAATCAATAATTTTTTTGTAATTTTTTTTTAGTGTTTTATTATCAATATTTTGATTTTTTCTTACTATTTTATTTTCAATACTTAAAGATTCTTCATGTTCAAATTTTTTATCTGTAAACTTTATTTGAAACGCTGCACTTATTGAGTGTGAATTATTTAAGTTTCCACAATGAATCATATTTCCATTCCAGACAAGTATGTCACCTTTTGTTACATTTATTTTTCTTAATAAAAATTTTGACAATTTAGTTTTCAATATTATTTTAGAAAAAAATTTATTAAACTTTTCAGAATGATTAATGTAAGATAATGCTGGATATTTGTAATTAGTAAGAGGTGTCCAGCTAGTATAAAATTCTGAATTACCAAAATTATCATAATGTAGACCAACCGCTTCTGACTTGTCTCCAGGCAAATGAATCATTGGATATAATTTTGTATACCATTTAATACTTGATGAATAATTTTTTGAATTTTTAAAGTTTTCAACTAGTGATGTAAGAATATTATAACTTATATCGGACTCTCTTAACAAACCTCTTATTAATGATTTGGTTACTTCAATTTCAAAAAAATTGTTCTCTGTCCAATTTATTTTCATTTGAAATTGTTTTAATAGTTCAAAAAAATATCTTTCAAAATTATTAATATCTTCAATCAATTTAATATTATATTTTTTTATATATGTTTTACTTAAAATCATAGATTTCTAATACCATTTTTTTATATATTTTTGATTTGCAAGTTCAATAGACTTTTCTACAGAATTGTTATTGTCTAATTTTTCTTTAACATCATTTATATATTCACCAATTCTTTTGTTTCCAAGCTTATCTCTAAATTTTTCTATATTATTTATATAATTATCCCAATTTCCAAAATCTTTATTAATAAAATGATTTTCTATATTAAATTTTAATTTTTCAATTAACAAATTTAGATTGTCAAATATTATTTCGTTTCTTCCTTTTTCTAATATATCATCTTCTAAATAAGCGTTACCATAATCATAATATATACCTTTTTTGTAAATTATACTTTCAAGAAATGCCGAAGATGCAAATACTCCTATCCCAATTGAAATATCTGAATGAATTGAATAACTAATTGTTTGTGTTTGATATGCATTCTTTATTACAATACATTTTTTTTTATTTATTAAATCATCTACTAAACTTTGAATTTTTTTAATTTTTTTAAATTCATTATACCTTTTAGGTTTTATAATAAGTCCAACATTGGGACTTTGTTTACATAAATCTAATAATTTTGTGTAAAATGTTTCTATATCATTAGTATAAATATTTTGGGAGGTAGATAAGTTTTCACCATAATTGTTATCTATTAAAAGTAATTTATACTTAATTTTATTACTAAAATTTTTATTTATATAATCAGCTAAGTTGTTCTCATTTATATTGTAAGGGTAACCTGACAAAATTACATTTTTTATGTTATTTTTAGTTTTTTTAATTTTTTTTGCACTATCATTTCCCCAAGTAAAGAAAACATCATTGGGGTAATATTGATAAAAAATGCCTTTTAAATTTGTTGGATAAGACCTTAACTTTCCTATGGATAGACCATTAATATTTTCAATGACTATCTGTTTAGCAATATTGGTATTTCCATATTCAGAAGGATCCAAATGAATTTTAATATTATAATCTAAAAAAAAATTTTGCCAGTAATTTAATTGTCTATATAATTTTAAAATTTCAAAATATAACCAAATATTAATTTTATTTCTTTTTTCTGTTTTTCTTTTAAATTCATAATATATTTTGGATTGTTTCCATTTCCATAAATCAATACTTCTTATTGATAGATTATTTAATTTTTCATTTAACTTTATTTTTGAAGTGTGTTTTGTTTTTAAAGAAGGGTATTCAAAATATATTATTATATTTTTTTTTAATTTATCTTTATTATAAAAGAATAGATCTGATCTTTTATTTGCATCAATTCCATCAGAATAATTGACTCCTATATTTATATTTTTGTTTTTGCAATTTTCTTTAATCAAAATTTTTTTTTCAAAAAATATTTTTTTATAAAATTTTTCTATAAAAAAAATGAAAAAATTTTTAAATATATTTTTAATAATATTATTAAATGTATTTTTAATTATAAAATTTAAATTTAGTTTAATTAAAGATTGGTTGAGTAGATCTACAGGAATATATTCTGAAGAAGTTAGGATTATTTTATTTTCTTTTTTTTTATTATCAAAATTATATATTATTATTTTATGCGATATATCTAAAAATTTGTAAAATAAAGTTTTTTCAAGATATGATACGTAAAGTTTATTTATTTTGAAAAATGGATAGTTATCTATTTGAATATTCTCAAACAAAATTTTTTTTGCCTCTTCTACAATTTCAAAATTTAATTCATATGCTTTAAACCATAATAATTTATTTTTTTTATCTCGTTTATTTTTATAACTTAACTTCATTTTTTCTAAATATTTTAGCTAATTGAAAATCATTATTATTATCTATATCTATTGAGCTTTTTAAATTTGTTTCAAAATATTTAGTATTTCTATCAATTATTTTTTTTTTTTTTAAAAAATACTTTAAATTTAATATGTATATTGAACCATTAATTAAACTTTTTCTTTTTTTTAAATACTTAAATATTTTTTTATTAATTGATTTTTCTTTAAATAATTCATTTTCTGTAAATTTGTACTTAGTTCTTGAAACAAACGATTTATATTTTTTATTTATTATAGTTTTGATTGCAAATTCTATTTCATTTTTTTTTCGAAGAGGCGATGTTGGTTGAAGAAGTATAATATAATGATATTTTTTATTTATATTCTTTACTAAATCAATAATGAGATCTTCAGATTTAGATTTATGATTTGATATCTTCTTTGGTCTTAAAAATGGTACTTTTGCATCAAATTGTTTGGCAATTCTTTGAATATTTTTTCCATCAGTTGAAACATAAACTTCATCAATGTATTTTGTTCTTTTTGCAACTCTTATTGACCAATATATAAGTGGGTAACCACAAAAATATTTAATATTTTTATTTGGTAATCTTCGACTTTTGGCTCTCGCAGGAATAATAGCTAAAATTTTTTTATTTTTGTACAAGCTTGCTTATTGTTTGTTGATACATTGGCCAAACCCCTACATCATTCCAGTTTGATTCTTCAATTTTAAAAACACCAACTTTCTTATTTTTTTTCAATAAAATGGATATTAATTCATCTATATCTATCTTATTTTTTTTAGGTAATTCTTTTATTACTGTTCTCCTTAAAACATACATTCCAGTATTTACCATATACTGATTTGTTGGTTTTTCATCAATTGATTTTAAATAAATTTTATCTTTAAGATTACAAATTCCATATGGTAAAATAATTTTTTTTCTCGCTGCCACAATTGTAATATCAAATAAATTTTTATTATGAAAGTTTAATAACTTTGAATAATCAAAATTCATAATAGTGTCGCAATTACAAATAAACAAATTTTTCTTTAAACTAGTTTTAATATTTTTTAAACATCCAATTGTACCCATAGGTTTTTTTTCTTTTATAAAATATATTTTATATTTAGGTTTTATTTCTTGAAAATATGACTTAATAATTTTGCTTTTATAATTTATTGAGACATAAAATTTTGTATGACCATGATCAGAAAATTTTTCAATGATGTTTTCGATTACTGTTTTATTTCCAAGAGGTATCAAAGGTTTTGGTAAAACGTTAGTAAAAGGTTTTAATCTTGTACCTTTGCCTCCAGCCATTACAACAACATCAACATCCCTCAATTTTTTTTTTCTTTTATTTTTTTTATTTAATAAGTCCCAAGTGACAAAATTTACAAATTTATTAGAATTATTTACTATTGGAATAAAATCAATTTTTTTTCTCAACATTAATTTTTTGATTGAATTTAAATTTTTTTTATTATTGTAAACTTTAAGAGGTTTTTTTTTATAAATACTTTTGATTGAATTATTAAAATTCTTTCCTTTCAAAATAGCTCTTCTAATATCTCCGTCAGTTAGGGTTCCTAGTAACTTATGATCTTTATCTAGAACAACTAAACATTTTTTTGCGCTCTTGCTAAGTTTTATCATTGCAAACTTAATTAAAGAGGTCTCATTAATAATTAAATTTTTGTCAATCATTTAAAATTATTTTTATTAAAATTATATTTAATTTTTTTATATATGAAATATGAAGATTTTCTATTTCCATAAGGATTTTTGCATGTAGTAACTTTTTTTTTGAATTTTACATTTGATACCTTCTTTAAAGAGGAAATAAATTCTTTCATATTATAATCTATATCTATTACTGATTTACTCCTTGGTCTTCCATCTTGTCTTGGGCCTATGTTAATTGTAGGTTTTTTAAAAGTCGGCACTTCGCAAATACCACTAGATGAATTACCAATCACCAAATCAATTTGTCTCAGCAATGAATAGTATATTTTGTTACCAAATGACGGGATATATTTAAAATTGTTTTTATTTTTTTTCAAAATTTTTTTAATTTCTTTAATAATTAAATTATTAAATAAATCTGAATTTGGAGCTGTTAAAATAATATTTATGTTTTTTTTTTTAGATAAATAGTTAAACAATTTATTTAAAAAATTCATTTGTTTATTAATATTATTTTTTTCAGGATGAAAAGTTAACAAATAATTTTCTTTTTTGAATTTAAAATTAATTTCTTTTTCAAGTTGTGTTTTATTTATTAATTTGGTGGATAATATAGCATCCACACCTAATCCTCCTGATTCATAAATAAATTTTCTATTTTCTCCCATATCTATCAATTTTTTTTTAAACGATTTATTTGCAACAAAGTGTAAATCCGCCAATTTAGATATGGAATGTCTAGCTCCATCATCTAATGAGTTGAAAGTAGTTTCTCCACCATGAATATGTGCTATTTTAATTTTTAAATAATATGCAGCTATTGCAGATGCCAATGCTTCATATCTATCGCCTACTAATATAACTAATTCAGGTTTGTATCTATTAATCAATATGGATAAATAATAAATAAGTTTTGATATTTGATTGGGTATTGAATTATTTTTATTAATTATATTTATTTTTTTAAAGATTTTTATTTTTTTTTTTTTTATATCATTTACTGTATTACCGTGAATTTTACTTAAGTGTGATCCTGTAACAACAAGCAAAGGTATTATTTTTTTATCTTTTCTCAATAGATTAAATAAGTTTTCCTGAAGACCAAATTCAGATCTTGATCCAGTTACCATTAAAATTTTTTTTTTCATCTATTAATTAGTTCATCCTTTTCATAACTAAACTTAGATTTTTTTCCGATAATTTTTTTCCAATTCATTGGATTAATACCAAATCCAGGTCTTTTTGTCGTGATATTATATTTTGTGAACTTGTCTCCTACTTTTATTTTTTTTTTTGCAACTATTGATTTTCTTACTATATGTATATTGGGTAATTCTGATTTTCTAACATGTTTTTTTCCATCTCCTAAAATTTTTTCAACTTTTCTAATTTTTTTTATCATTTGCTTAAGTTCATTTGGAGACAAACTTAATTTATGGTCTGGTCCCTTTAAATTTTTGTTTAATGTAAAATGTTTTTCAATTATTTTTGCACCAGCTAAAACTGCATAAATAGATCCGTCTATACCAATTGTATGATCAGAAAAACCTACATTTTTTTTAAATTTTTTTTTTAATACATTTATTGCATTTAAATTTATATCTTCAATGTTTGTGGGATAGGCTGAAATACAATGAAGTATACTTATTTTATTTTTATTTTTACTTTGTAACAATTTTATAGCATTAGTTATTTCTTTAATATTAGACATTCCTGTAGAAAGAATAATATGTTTAAATTTTTTTTCTGATATATGAAGTAAATATGGATAATTATTAATTTCTCCAGAAGGAATTTTTAAAGTATTTAATTTAAGTTTACTTAAAAAATCTACACTTTTAATATCAAATGGAGATGAGATAAATTCTATATTTCTTTTTTTACAATAATTAAATATTTTTTTTTGATCTATAAATGGTATTTCTAATTTTTTTACCATTTCTAACTGGTCTTCTTTTTTATTTTTTATATTAATTTGATACCTGGCTTTTGGTGATCCTTTAGAAATTTCTTCAGACGCTATAAAGGTTTGGAATTTAACAGCATCTGCGCCACATTTTTTTGCAATATCTACTAATTTATATGCTTTTTTTAATGATCCGTTATGATTTACTCCTGCTTCAGCTACAATAAATATTTTTCTAAAATCTATCGACATAGTCTCTTATATTTTTTAATAATTTTTTCTTTGAATATATAAATGGATTAAGTAAATAATTTTTATTTTCAGTGTTGTTTTTATAAATTGATGGATATGATTTTTGTGCAAACAAATAATGCAAAATTTCAGATTTACAATACTTTTCAATGTATTTAATTGTATATTTAATTAAAAATTCTTTAGAATATTTGTAATTAGGATCAGGAACTTCTACACATATATAGGAATATTTATTTTTAAATTGTTTTGAATAAAAGCCTGGAGAAGATACCCTAAATATAGGACTTTCTGTATAATCATGAAAATATGTATAAGGAAATTTTTTACACTTTAAATAAATAACATGTAATGGAATATCGATTAATTGATTATTTAAAACCTTTGAACTAGACATTGGATTAATAATTCTAGTATTTTTAAAATTGTATTTATTTTTAAATAAAAATTTTTTTTTCTTAAACAAATTTAAAACATGTTTTATAAATCCATAAGTTCCATTTTTGAAAGTAAAAACTATTTTTCCTTTAGAATAATCATGGTTATACCTTGAGGGTGTGGCTAAAAAATCTTCTAATCCATTTTTTTTTAATTTTAATGAAGTAGTTGTATTAAATAACAATATTCTATCAAACATAAAAAATTCATCTGAATGAAAATTAATTTTTTTTAGTTTTTTACCAGTAATTTTAATACAAAATTTATCTATAATTTTTGCAATCTCTGAACCATATTTATTTTCATATCTGCTGTACAAATTAATATTAGAATTATTTTTTTTTTTTAAGTTTTTAAAAAATGATCTTTGTAATTTTGTAATGTTTTTATTATTTCTAAAATCATAAATTGCATAACCTTTAGTATTACCAAAATTGTTTAAAGACTTATATTCTAATTCAATAGGAATTATCTTTTTTTTATTAATTTCGAATAAATTTAAAAAAAACTCATCTGTATAATCAAACAAATGGCAACCAATATCTAAATAAAAATTTTTAAATTTAATTCCCGAATAAATTCCTCCAAAATTTTTATTTTTTTCTAAAATAATTTTAGAATATGGAAATTTTTTTTTAATAGCCAATGCCATAGCTATTGACTTAAATCCAGAACCTTTAATAAAAAAATTTTTATTTTGACTTTGCATTGACTATCCATTCTATAATACAATTTTTTTGATTATTTACAGTTCTAGAAATTTTTTCTATAGAAATAATTTCATAATTACTTTTAAAAATATTTTTAATGTCTTTTAGTGAAGAAAATCTTTGTGGTCCTAAATCTTTAGACCATTCATTCGTAATATATCTTTTATATGAAATCTTTTTGCCTGACTTATAGCCCCAAGAATTTGTGGCAAAAGTTCTTAGATATACCATAGAATTTTTAACTAAATATTTTTTTATATTATTATAGAAAAAAACAGTATCGTTATATGAAAGACAGCAAGTTGCACAATTATCTACTAAAAAATTAAATTTTTTATTTTTTAATTCAATAAATCTTAAATCTTTTTGTATAAGTTTAATTTTTCCTTTTTTTATTTCTTTATTAAATTTAATTTTAGCTTTTTTTATTGCTATTTTTGAAAAATCAATTCCAGTTATTATTGCTTTTTTGTCTAAAAAAAATTTAAAATTTGCCCCAGTACCACACCCAACCTCTAAAATTTTTTTTTTTTTAAATTTTTTATTATTTTTTGATATGAATCTAATTAAATCCTCTGATGAATATTGACCCCAGTCAGATTTTTTAAATACCAAATCCCAAACTTCATTATTTTGTCTAATTTTCATACCTATACTTTAAAAATTTTTTATTATTTGAGTATGGATAGTTTTTACTCCATATTTTTATCAATTGATCATATATTTTTTTATTATGTATCATTTTACCAATAAAAAAACTTTTTGTTTTTTTTGATATTTTTTTTTTAAACTTAAATAAGGGATCATTTTGATCGTCAGAATTACCCCCTCCTAAATTAAAAAATTTTATATTTTTTTTTTTTAAAAAAATACCTGCTTTATGTAATAAAAAATTAGTTGAAGAATTATCGTCTACTTTTTTATTTTTTCCTGATAAAAAATAATATCCTGTGTTTTTATCAAATAAAATTAATACTGCTGCTGTAGTTTCCTTAGATTTTTTTTTTACTGCAGATAAAATTATTAAATTATTTTTTAAATTAAAAAACAAACCTTCAAAAAAATCTTTATTAAAAAAATAAAATTGATCAGCATTTATCGCTTTCATATTTTTTAAATAAAGCTGAACCAACTTATTAAAATCTTTTTTTTTATCACCTAATTTTACGGTATATAATTTTCTTGCTTTTCTAATCATGTTTCTGTGGTTTGAACTATAATTATTTTTATATATTTCTTTTAAGGAATTATTTAAATCCAGATAAACTATTCTTCTATTATAATAAAAATTAATTTTTGTTTTTTGAATCGTTTGGTTCATAAGAAATGGATTAAATCTTAAAAAAGATGCAATAATTTTATTATTTTTTGCATACAAGTTGAATGACATGATTGCCTTGTTTAAAAATTTAACGTCTTTTGTATTTGAAATAAAACCACCATAACCATAGGGAGTTTCTATATCAAAAAATTTCTCAAAATTTCTGTAACCGTATTTTTTTAAAGAGCTAATTAAAAAAGGTAATGCAAAATATTTTTTTTTATTTTTATAAAAAAATAACTTACCTTTAACTAATTTTTCTTCTTCAAATGTTTTAATATATTTTAAATCTAAAAATATACACTCTTCTTTACATAAGGAAATTATTTTTTTCCACTCAAGATGGTTATCTGTAGAAATGATTCTATACATTTAACTAAATCAAATATGATTTATTATACTTTCTACTTCTTTTTTTTTTAATGAAAGTCCAGATGGTAAACAAATATAATTTTCAAATAATTTTTTGGAGACAGAGATTTTGTAACTTTGAAATCTTGTGAATGGTTTTTGTAAATGATTTAAGTGCCAAACTGGTCTTGTTTCTATTTTACTTTTAGAAAGTTCTAATATTTTTTTGTATATTTTATTAAAATTATTTAATTCTAAGTTAACTAAGTTCATCCAACAATTATTATTAGAATAATTAGGAAGCAGATTCATTTTTATTTTCCTTGAAAATAATGCTTTCTTATAAATTTCTCTTATTATTTTTTTTTTTATTAAAATTTTTTTGATACTTTCAATTTGTCCCGTACCAATTGCAGCATGCAAACTGGTTATTCTATAATTGTATCCTACATCTGAGTGTATAAAATTTATTTTGTGGATTCTTGCTTGGGATGCTAATAATTTTATTTTTTCATAATATTTTTTTGAACCAGTAATTATCGCGCCCCCACCTCCACAAGTAATAATTTTATTTGAATTAAATGATAAACATCCAATATCACCTATGGTTCCTGTATGTCTTCTATTAAATTTTCCCTTAGTGTACCAAGTTCCTAAACTTTCACTTGCATCTTCAACAATTTTAATATTTCTTTTTTTACACTCTATAAAAAGTTTATCTAGATAAACGGCATTACCCCAAACATGTACAGGTACTATCGCTGATATCCTTTTTTTAGTGTTTTTATTATAAGTATAGCCAGATTTCATAAATGTATGATTTTTTAAAAATTCTATAGTTTTTTTAGAGTCAATATTAAAATAATCATCGGAGTCCATAAAAACTGGGTTCGCTTTAATATAAGTAATCGGATTTATAGAAGCAATGAATGTTAAAGTTGGGACTATAACTTCGTCATCTTGTTCTACTCCTACCGCTTTTAAAGCTAAGTGAATTGCTGAAGTACCATTTGCCATACTTAAGCAATATTTAGATTTGGTATAAATTTTAATTTTATTCTCAAAAGACAAAATATTTGGACCAGCTGTGGAAATCCAGTTATCAGATACAGTTTTAATTAAATATCTCTTTTCTTTTAAACCCAAAGTAGGAGGATGTAAGAGAATTTTTTTTTTCATTATCTAAATCTTATAATTTCCAAGTTTTACTGTTTTATATTTTTTTTTATTTGCTTTTATTTTTGAAATTATCTCTTTTACTCCATATTCAATATTAAATTTTGCTTTAATATTCAATTTTTTTTCAATTTTTTTAAAATTTACTTTATAGTTTCTTCTATCAAATCCTTTTGATAAATAATTTATATTCTTTCCATCAATTTTTAAAATCTTATTTATTTTGTTAATTAATGTTTTTTTTGTAGAATTATTTTTATTACTTCCTACATTAAAAATTTCATATGAGGTTTTTTTTTTATCTGAATTAAGAATTTTTCTAATTACTCTTGAAAAGTCTTTTACATGACAATATGGCCTCCATGTATTTTCATCATAAATATCTATTTCTTTTTGATAAATTTGATTTCTAGTAAACTCATTTACAGTTAAATCAAAACGCATTCTATTAGACCATCCAAAAGCAGTAGCAAACCTTAAAATAGTAGGGCATTCAGATTTTAAACTTAACAAGTATTTTTCACACTTAACTTTTGATTTTGCATATATAGATAAAGGTTTAAGTGGAGTATTTTCACTAGCAAGAAATTTTTTATTTACTATTCCATAATTTGAACATGTAGAGACAAAAATAATTTTAGGAACTTTTAACCTGCTGCCCAACTTCATTATCTTCATTATATCTTTTTCATTAAAATCTAATGAAAATTTAGGATATTTTTTTGTGATTGGATCTCCGACTAGGCCAGAAAGTATTACTATACTATCAACGCTCTTAAGTAATTTAATATAATTATTTATTTTTGAAGTTTTGGCCCTTATAAACTTATAATATTTGTTTTTATTTAAGATTGAATTTTTTTTTTGCTTATAAACTAAACAATCATAAGAATAAACAAATTGCTTATCTTTTTTAACAATATCGTAAACTAGTTGCTGACCAATATAACCCTCTCCTCCTATAATTAAATGTTTCATTTAAAACTCCTTAAATCATAAATTTTATAATATTTATTTTCAAAAACTTTAGTAAATGAAAAATTAATTTCTTTCTCTATTATTAAATGAGTTAAATTATATTTTGTTACCCATTTATTTAGCATGATATTATTAACTTCTAACCATTTTGATTTCCAATCCTGTTGATATAAATTTTCAGTTTTTAAATTTAAATCAGTAATAATTATCTCATTAAATATTTTTAAATCGGGAATATGATAATCAGTTAAAAAATTTGGAGAAAAAAGTATATTATATTTTATAAAATATTTAATATCAGTTTCATGAAATGGGACCATAAAAAGTACATTTTCCTCATTAATTTCTTCATTTATAAATTTAATAGTTTCATTTAAATACACTTTTCTAGTATCAAAAAGAAATCTCTCTTTGCCTAAAAGATTATTTTTTATAGCTTGATCTATAAAAGCATAAGAGACGGTTTTTTGAATAATAAATAAAAGAAAAATATATATATAAATTTTATTATGTTTTATTTGAACAATTTTAGTAACAATATTATTTAAAATTTTATTTATAAAAATATATAAATTATTTTTATTGAAAATGGTTAAAACAAAAATTATAGATATATATAGATATTTAATCTGGAATAAATTTAATTTGAAATGAA
>Ga0111541_10000139_pt1 | contig 22180 bp, 20 predicted proteins | sample Knorr_S7_td_DCM__FD_83039 | JGI IMG/M metagenome (GOLD analysis project Ga0111541, IMG submission 83039) | Marine microbial communities from Southern Atlantic Ocean transect - Knorr_S7_td_DCM_ad_131m_LV_B (version 2) (version 2) | ecosystem: Environmental > Aquatic > Marine > Oceanic | place...
ACGAGTCACAAAGATATACGCCTCTTCATTCTCCGTGCCTCTTCGAGGCCGCGTAGTCCAACTTTTCGAAAGCCATAGTTTCTCATGCTTTTCAACAAGCAATTCAGCGATTGTCCCTTTGCCGACCCCCCCGGGACCGGAAACAACAATCAACATAGCGAAGTATCAGTCGAACTCGGCGAGCAGAGCTGCTCGCTGCTGATCCCCTAGGCCACGCAGACGCCTGCTTTCTGCGATACCTATACTCTCCATGAGTCTCCTTGCCTTCACTTTGCCAATTTTTGGCATTGATTCAAGAATTGCAAGGACTTTCGTTCTACTTACAATCTCATTTTGATCTGAGATGTCCAGAACTTGCCTTAATGTAAGGGAACCCATTTTTATTCGCGCCTTTAGCTCTGCGCGTACTTTTCGGGCTTCAGCAGCTTTCTCAAGAGCGGCTTTGCGCTGTGCGTCTGTTAATTTAGGAGGTGATGCCATACATAAAGAATAGTTCTGAGCACGTCGATAGTGGTGTATTTCTCTTAAGAGGTGTTATAGATTAGCTATATCTGAGTAGATTGTTTCAGCGGCTTCAGTTGGATTTTCTGCTTCCGTTACAGATCTCCCTATCACCAGAAGCCCAGCACCTTCTTCAAGTGCCTTAGATGGGGTAGCCACTTTCTTTTGATCATGCGCCTCCGCTCCTGATAGGCGGATCCCGGGGACAACGGTTAACAAGTCTGGAGCTTGCTTAGAAACAATGGGTAAGTCTAGAGCCGAGCATACCAAACCTAAGCAACCAGAATCTTTCGCTACCCCAATGCGCTGTTTCATCAATTCTTCATCTGCATTTGGGTCACTGGTGAGGATTGTCACGCCCAAAGCGACTGGCGGCCCAATACCGGCATTCTGAGCTCCTTCTAGAAGTCCTTCTACACCAGCTGACATCATCTCAGAACCTCCGGATGTGTGAAGCGTGAGATAATTGACCCCAAGAGAACCAAGAACCTTCGAAGCTCGGTGGACTGTATTGGGAATATCATGCAATTTTAGGTCGAGAAAAATTTTGTACCCGAGCTGTTGAAAAGTACCGATCACTTCCGGCCCTGCAGCGCTATATAGCTCCAAACCGATCTTTAGCACTGAGAAATACGATTTCAGTTCTCTCGCCAGACGAACTCCAACAACTAAATCATCCACATCCAAGGCCAATGCGAGCTTATCTCTTATCTCATCGTTTCTTTCCATGTCTACTCTTCTTCCTTTTGTCGTTTATACAAGTCGTTACTTGTTTGGCTTTTTCCCACTATTGATGCGATGTCTTCAACTGAGTTCCGCTTGCACCACTGGCGGAGGCCTTTGATTATTTTTTTAGACACTCGAGGATCGGCAAAATTTGCTGTACCAATTTGAACTGCGTTTGCGCCAGCCATAAGAAATTCGAGCGCGTGTTTATGGGACGATATGCCTCCGACGCCAACTATCGGGATGTCTGGAAGAGCTGACCGGACATCAAAGACTGAACGAACAGCTACAGGTCGAATGGCTGGACCGCTCAACCCTCCTCCACCTGCTCCCAGAATAGGTTTTCCTGTTTCACTATCTATGACCATCCCTAGAAGTGTGTTCACTAGAGTAAGAGCGTCTGCGCCTCCCGAAACTGCGGCTCTAGCAATTGCCACTAGATCAGATGTGTTCGGGCTCAATTTGGCCCACTTAGGTCGATCAATTGTGTTGGTTGCTTCCATAACAGCCTTTGTCATGTCCGCTGAATGGGAGAAAATAGCTCCACGTTCTTCGACATTTGGGCATGATACATTCACTTCAATCGCTATAACTTCATCAGGGAGCTCTCTGCAGAAGTTCGCTGCCTCTGTATAGTCATGAATTGTGCGCCCCCAAATACTGACGATGATGGCAGCCCCTGACTCGATTAGGGGAGGCATTTCATTTTCGGCCCATTTTTCTAACCCCGGACCCTGCAAGCCAACGCTGTTGATCATTCCTGAGGGAGTCTGATGGACTCGTGGTGCTGGATTTCCCTTCCATGGGTAAGGAGAAAGACTTTTCACCACTACTGCACCTAGTTCGCTTAAGTTAAGAAACGAAGAGAATTCTGCGCTGTGTCCAGCTGTTCCCGATGCAAGCATTACAGGGTTTTTTAGGTATAGTTCGCCGACTTTCGCTTGTAATGCTGAGGAGTTCTGACGAGAAGTCATCGCTAGATCTCTAATCGTTGTTGTGTTGATGTTTTTTTGTGAAAATGCTGCAGAGGCCGCACCCGAAGAGTGTGACTGCGCCAGTCGATAAGTCCTTTAGCTAATGCTAGACCAGCAGATGCGGTGGTTAAAAGGGGAATGCCCTGTTCAGCTGCAGCTTTTCGTATGTGGTCACCATCTGCTCGAGGGCCTCGCCCTCGAGGCGAGTTGATAACTAATCGAATTTTGCCTGACTCTATCAGCTCAATGGCCGTGGTCCCTTCCTTCTCCCCGATCTTGGCAATGACATCGATTACTTCAATGTTTGCTGCGGTAAGCGCAGCTGCTGTTCCACGAGTAGCTGCAATAGTAAATCCGAGCTTGGTGAGCAATGACGCAGTTTCAATACCTATTTCTTTGTCTCGGTCCGCTAAAGAGAGGAAAACAGTGCCTGTTTCAGGGAGGGCCATTCCAGCAGCTATCTGACTTTTTGCAAAGGCTAGGCCCGGAGTTACATCTATACCCATCACTTCTCCAGTTGAGCGCATCTCAGGGCCAAGGATTGCATCGGTTTCTGGAAACCTATTAAAGGGTAAGACTGCTTCTTTTACTGACACATGCTCACCAGCGGCTTTAGACTCTAATCCACCATTTTCTTTAAGCCCTGAAAGCGTCTCTCCAAGCATTACTCTTGAGGCGACTTTCACCAATGGAATGCCAATAGCCTTTGAAACGAAAGGCACAGTCCTTGAGGCACGTGGATTCGCCTCAATAACAAAGACTGTTTCCGACTCCCCGACCTTCTTCACAACATATTGGATATTGATGAGCCCAACGACTTCCAGTCTTTCTGCAATTCGGTTCGTGTACTCCTCCAAAGTCGCAAGTGTCGTTGTGCTGAGGTTCTGCGGTGGGAGCATGCAAGCGCTATCTCCTGAATGAACACCTGCTTCTTCGACGTGTTCCATTATCCCGCCGATAAACACATCACCATCTTTATCCCGGATCGCATCTACATCGACCTCTGTGGCATCTTCCAAGAAACGATCTACTAATACTGGCCGTTCCGCAGATAACCCACCTTCGCGCCCTAGACTTCCTTGCTCGGTTAGTTCCTGCATGGCTGCATTGAGTTGCTCATCATCATAAACGATGCTCATAGCCCTTCCCCCTAGGACATACGAGGGGCGGATAAGAACTGGATATCCTACACGTTCAACTATGACTAGGGCTTCCTCTAGGCTGACAGCTGTCCCTCCAGGCGGTTGGGGAATCTCTAGCTGCGAACATACAGCGTTCCACCTTTCACGATCTTCAGCTAAGTCAATGGAATCTGGAGAGGTTCCAGCGATTATGTTTTCAGGTAAGGAGTTAGCGAGCTTTAAGGGAGTTTGGCCTCCGAGGCCGACAATAACTCCAGCTATTCCAGGACCATTGGCTCTCTTTGCTGATTCAGTTTCTACTTCAAGGATGTTCCTAACATCTTCTTCAGTCAAAGGTTCAAAGAATAAGCGGTCACTTGTGTCGTAATCTGTTGAAACTGTTTCTGGGTTGCAATTTACCATGATGGTCTCATAACCTATTTCCCTCAGTGCAAAGCTCGCATGGACACAACAGTAGTCAAATTCGATTCCCTGCCCTATGCGGTTAGGTCCGGAACCAAGAATAACCACCTTCGGCTTATCTGAGGCTGCTACTTCATTGTCATCGTCATAGGTTGAGTAATGATATGGAGTTTCAGCTTCAAATTCGGCGCTGCAAGTATCAACTGTCTTAAAGACGGGAAGAACTCCTAGTTCGACACGCTTATTCCTCACTGCCTCCTCTTCTTCACCCCATAGGTAACCGAGCTGGTAGTCGCTGAACCCCAATCGTTTCGCGCGACGCATTGAAAAGTGTGAAACGCTTTCTAAATTCTGTTCTTCAAGAAAAGATCTCTCTTCTACGATGAGAAGCATTTGATCAAGGAACCAAGGATCAATCCCCGTCGCATCATGAAGCGCTTCTATCGATACGCCTCTATAGAGCAACTCTGCCACCTCAAATAATCGAGTTGGCGTCCCAACTTCAACTTTCTTGAGGAGATCTTCATCATCAATATCTTGGAAATTGACTTCGCTATTATCAGCGTTAAGGCCAAACCTCCCTAACTCAAGAGAGCGGATGGCTTTTTGAAGCGACTCTGGAAATGTTCTACCAATCGACATCACTTCACCCACTGATTGCATTTGTGTGCCCAGAACAGCAGGGGTTCCGGGAAATTTTTCAAAAGCCCACCTAGGTATTTTCGTTACTACATAATCAATGGTTGGTTCAAAACTTGCTGGTGTCTTTTTGGTTATATCATTTGGAATCTCATCGAGCGTGTATCCGATCGCTAGCTTCGTAGCAATCTTTGCAATCGGAAATCCTGTAGCTTTAGAGGCAAGGGCCGAGGACCGGCTAACTCGCGGATTCATTTCGATGATGACGAACTCTCCGGTAGCGGGATCGACTGCGAATTGAACGTTAGATCCACCGGTTTCAACCCCAACTCTCCTCATACAGGCAAAAGCGGCATTCCGAAGAGTTTGATATTCAACATCAGATAATGTTTGAGTCGGTGCGACAGTAATCGAATCACCAGTATGTACACCCATTGGATCTAGGTTCTCTATGGAGCAGACGACTACACAGTTATCTGCCCTATCTCTCATGACCTCTAGTTCATATTCTTTCCATCCTTTAATCGATTGCTCGACTAGAATCTCATGAATAGGGCTAGCTGCGAGACCATTAGACGCTAACTTATTAAACTCTTCGAGGGTTTCAGCTATTCCGGTTCCTTTCCCTCCAAGAATGTAAGCTGGCCGGACAATAACTGGAAGGCCTATTTCTTCAATGATTTTTTCCGCATCGTCCATCGAGTGCGCAACCCCGCTGATCGGGACTGGCAAACCGATTTCTATCATGGCATCTTTAAAACGAGCTCTATCCTCTGCTGTGGCGATTGCTTCAGCATCAGCTCCGATAAGTTCGACTCCATTTGCTTCTAAAACTCCCATTTCAACTAGTTCCATAGCTAAATTAAGAGCGGTCTGGCCGCCGAGAGTTGGTAAGAGGGCGTCGGGCTTCTCCTCTTCTATTATCTTTGTTAGTACTTCTGCCGTTAGAGGCTCTATATAGGTTGCATCTGCAAAGTCTGGGTCAGTCATGATCGTTGCAGGGTTCGAATTTGCTAATATAACCGTGTAGCCCTCCTCGCGAAGAACGCGGCACGCTTGGGTACCCGAGTAGTCAAACTCACACGCCTGACCGATAACTATAGGTCCGGATCCTATTAGGAGAATCTTTTCGATATCAGTTCTTTTAGGCATCTCGGCCACCATTCACCCTGTCAATTAGTTGATCAAACTCTGAAAACAAATAAGCGCTGTCATGCGGTCCCGGCCCTGCCTCAGGATGGTGTTGGACACTAAAGGCATTCGCTTCGGAAATAGTAAGGCCTTGACATACTCCGTCATTAAGATTCACATGGGTTACGGACGCTTTCCCGTTCAGCGTTTCAGGGTCAACTGCGAAATTGTGATTCTGACTGGTTATTTCAATTTCTCCTGTAATCATATTTTTCACGGGGTGGTTTGCGCCATGGTGGCCAAATGGCATCTTTACTGTCTCAGCTCCGATCGCTATACCTAAGAGTTGATGCCCAAGACATATTCCAAACATCGGGACTTTCCCAAGCAAACGAGCAATAGTTTCTGGCGCTTTTTTGACAGAAGACGGGTCTCCGGGCCCATTAGAGAGAAAAACCCCATCAGGCTCATATGAGAGAACGTCATCAGCTGAAGTCCAAGCTGGAACAACCTGCACATCTCCGATCATCGAAAGATGTTTAATAATTGTTCTCTTTATTCCAAAATCTAGAGCGACTATTTTCTTATTGTGCGTTCCGTTGTTTCTAGTTGCAGGAACAAAATAGGGTTCAGGACATGTCACTTCCGCGACAAGATCAATGTTGCTAGTTCCTGGCTCTTTTTTGGCTGCAGCAAGTAAAGTGCTTTCATCGGCGGTTCCGAAAGCTCCTGGCATGGCGCCGGCTTCGCGGATATGTCTGGTCAGCCGCCTAGTGTCCACCCCACAAATTCCAGAAACTTTTGAATCGACAAGGAAAGCATTAAGGCTTGTATCTGACCGCCAGTTACTATGACGTCTTGCTAAATCCTTGATTATGATTCCCCTACAATACGGCTTGCTACTTTCGAAGTCTTCAGCGTTTATTCCATAGTTCCCAATATGAGGATACGTGAAGGTGATAATCTGACCTGCATAGGACGGATCCGTTATAACTTCTTGATATCCAGTAAGCGCAGTATTAAAAACTACCTCTCCGCTTGCATAGCCCTGGTCTGGTTCATAACCGATTAGTTCCCCCTCAAAGAGGGTTCCATCTTCTAGGACAAGTGCTGCTTGTTTTATCTCAGTCATTTATTCCCTTCGTTATCTTTGTGTTTCACCATGTAGAACAACTGCTTCTCCATTTATAAATGTGTGTCTAATTTTTCCCTGAAGTTGATGCCCGTCAAAAGGGCTATTTGTGCTTTTGCTAGCCATTTGAGAGATACTGGGACTCCATTTGGTGTCTTCTTCAATTACTATTAGGTTTCCAGGCCTTCCCTCCGAGAGCACACCACCATGGGTTGCTTCGATACCCGCTATCTCAGCAGGAACCCAGGACATAGCAGACATAATTTCATGAAGCGGCAAATTCAATTCCGTTACGGACACAGCAAATGCTGTTTCTAGTCCAATTACCCCATAGGGTGCTTCCTCGAAAGGGAGATCGACTTCCTGAAGGGAATTTGGGGTATGAGATGTTGCGATTGCATCTACTTGGCCGCTTGTAATCAGTTTTTTAATTGCCTCTACTTCTCTACCTGTTCTTAGTGGAGGAGCTACCTTATAAACCGACCTATAGCTTCTTACCTCCTCATCCGTTAAAGCGAAGTGATGTGGGGACACTTCGCATGTTACTGAAACACCGTCGGCTTTCGCTCCAGAAATGATTTCGATAGCTTTGGGAGATGAGACCTGCTGGAGGTGTACTCTGGCACCTGTAAGTTTAGCCATCTTAACGAATTGGTAGGTTAAGATTTCTTCTTCTTCTATAGCGACTCCCCTTATTCCAAGATCTGAAGAAACATTACCCTCGTTCATGTGGCCGTTGCCGCCGACAAAAGGTGTGAGCCCTATAGTGACATTGAACCTTGAGCTGTATTCCATTGCTCTTCGAAGAAGAGATAAATCTAATGAGGCGAGATTTGAGTGAGTGAAGAACCGAACGCCTAAGCTCGCCATTTCACCAATGGGTGATAACGCGTCCCCCAAACCGTCGAGAGTGAGCGAGCCTGAAAGTTCAATATGGCAAAGAGCTTCGCTACGAAGACTCTGCATCTCCTTGACAGCTGCGGCAGAATGTATTGCTGGAGAAGTATGAGGCATGAGCATAACGGCTGTATAACCTCCGAGAACAGCACTTCTGGTCCCTGACTCTATAGTTTCGATTTCTTCATTGCCTGGCTGGCAGAAATCCGAGTTCAAATCAACTAATCCTGAGCTAACTATGCACCCAGCCGCATCGACTTCTCTCTCCCCATCGATATCTGTACCAATTTGTGAGATATTACCATCAGCGCCTATGGCAACGTCTGCCTTTCTTGACCCAGATTTGTCAAGGACAGTTCCTCCTTTGATAACAAGATCAGCCATCTTCTTCGCCCTCACTATGTAGTCCAGCGAGACCTACGCCAGAGCCAAGAAGGTGATAGAGAACCGCCATTCTTACGATTACTCCATTCCCTACTTGGTTCGTTATGAGTGCATTTGGGAAAGCTGGAATATCTCCGGTAATTTCAACCCCGCGATTCATTGGGCCCGGGTGCATTATTATTGAAGACTTCTGAAGTTTTTGAGAACGGTCTAAGGTCAAACCATAGAAATTTGTATACTCGCGCAGCGATGGAACTAACGATTCTTTTTGACGTTCAAGTTGCATCCGAAGGAGATACAGGACGTCAGCTTCTTTTATTGCTACGTCAAGATCCTCTATGACATCCACCGGCCAGTTATCTACCGATGAGGGCAACAGAGTCGGTGGGGCTACTAGTGCGACCTTTGCTCCAAGAGCGCTGAATGCCTTTACGTTAGATCGTGCAACTCTGGAGTGCTTGATATCCCCTACAATAACAATTCGTTTCCCTTCTACGCTTCCAAACTGGCGTGTAATGGTGTAACAATCAGCTAACGATTGTGTTGGATGTTCATGGGCTCCATCACCAGCATTAACGACTGAAGCGTCTGTCCATTCAGTTATCATCCAGGGAACTCCGACAGATTTATGGCGAACGACTATAGCTTCTGCCCCCATAGAGGAGATCGTCTCGATAGTGTCCCTGAGGCTTTCACCTTTTTTCACTGAAGATGAAGACACACTGAAGTTCATGACATCTGCGGATAATCTTTTAGCGGCCTTTTCAAAACTTAAGCGAGTCCGAGTTGAATCTTCGAAAAACAACGAAGCGACTGTTTTCCCTCGGAGCGCAGGGACCTTCGGGATCCTTCGATTACTTACTTCGAGAAAATGATTGCTTAGTTCCAGAATTTCCAGAATGCTGTCTTTCCCGAGGTCATCTACTCCCCTGACATGTTTTGTCGATGTCATTCGTTCGACTCCTTGTATTCTCCGATTTGAACACTGTTTTCTCGAACGTCAACAAGTTCGTCTCTTCGAGTAGGAATATTTTTTCCCACAAAGTCTGGACGAATTGGGAGTTCCCGGTGCCCTCGATCGACCATAACAGCAAGCTGCACAGAAGCTGGCCGACCAAAGTCTGTGACAGCATCTAAAGCAGCCCGAATGGTTCTTCCAGTGAAGAGAACATCATCTACCAGAACGACTGTTTTATCACTCAAATCAAATGGTATTTCCGTCGGCTCTCTAGGAGATACTGGCCGTAGCCCAATGTCATCTCTGTAGAAGGCCACGTCAAGATATCCAACAGGGATATTTGATCCTTCAATCTCAGCAAGATTTTCCGCTAGTTTCCTTGCGAGTGGCACTCCTCCGGTTTGCAAGCCAACAAGTGCAACATTGGAGATGCCATGATTATGCTCGAGTATTTCATGCGCCATGCGCCATAAAGCTCGGCGCACATCATCCGAGTCCATGACTTCCGACCGTGCAACAAAAACGCCCCTGATGTGGGGCGTTGTTCCATCTTCTTGTACTGCCATCGCGGCACCTTTCACCGTTTGAGCCTCACTGGACTCGATTTACGGTCAGAGACAACTTACCATCTCAGTCTGGCTTTGCGCGCTCTTTCTTGATTTTTTATTTTTGCGTTTCTCTTATATCGGTTCTTCAGGACGGAATCGCAAGCACGCTTCTGCCAGAACACCATTAATAAAGGGGCCGGATGCGTCAGTAGAGTACTTAGCTGCCAGTTCCACTGCTTCGCTTACGATAACTGCTGCGGGGATCTTGGGGTTTGAGATAATCTCACACATAGATATTCGAAGAATCGATAAGTCCACGGCGGCCATTCTCTCTAATTCCCATTTCTGACTAATATCAGAGACTTCTTCGTCAACTCTTTTAATATCCATTAGTAACCGGTCAAAGATACTCTGTGCATAGCCATCTAGGTCAAGTGGACTACTTTCGACGATCTTTACCAAGTCATCCTGTTTCAATTCGGCTTCATAAAGCAACCCAAGAAGAGTCTCTCTGCCTTGACGGCGCTTCGCAATGTAGTCGGGCGTACCTTCAGGTAGTTCGTTTGTAGCTGCTGTATCCATTTGCCCCTCCCTTCTGAAAGAGAGCATTTACGCTCGGCTAATATAGCTTCCGGATCTGGTATCCACTTTGATTGTCTCCCCAATCTCTAGAAATAGGGGGACTTGGATAGTTAGACCAGTCTCTAATGTTGCAGGTTTTGTAGCTCCGGAAACACGATCCCCTTGGATGCCTGGCTCCGTTTCAGTAATTACTAGTTCCACAGAAGCAGCCAGTTCAGTGCTAACGATTTCATCGCCATACATAAGAAGAACTGCTGATGAGCCTTCAACTACATAATTCGCTGTTTCGCCGAGAGTCTCTGGGGCAACATTAATTTGCTCATATGTTTCGTTATCCATAAAGACGAATCCGTCGCCATCTCGATAGAGGTATTGCATTTCGCGTTTATCTATATTCGCACGCTCAACCGTCTCTCCAGCTCGAAAGGTTTTCTCGACGACTGCTCCTGTTCGGGTATTTTTAAGCTTGCTTCGAACGAAGGCGGGGCCTTTTCCGGGTTTCACATGCTGAAATTCAATTACTTGCATGAGGTTTCCATCGAGCAACAACGTCCAACCGTTTTTTAGTTCGTTCGTGGATACAGAGGCCATTTCGCTCCCAAGTGTATTTAATATTAGTGTTCCACTCTAACCGGATAGCGTTAGGCTTGCGGCGACTTGCTACTAAGAGTTAATTGCCTTGCCCCTGTTTCGGTTATTTCGTATAGGTCTTCCCATCGGACCCCACAACTGTCTGTAAAGTAAATTCCAGGCTCAATAGTTACCACCATTCCAGTCAACAATTTTTTTTTACTATGACTATTGATGGCAGGTGATTCATGAATATCAAGCCCAACACCATGTCCCGTGCCGTGGATGAAGGATGACCCCCATCCCGCTTCTTCAATTTTCGTCCGACAACGTCGATCTATCTCGGCACATGGCATATCTGGTTCAAGAATCTTTATTCCTTCTTGTTGCGCTTCGAGAACTACCCCCAAGTAGTTCTCCTGTAAGTCGGTGGGTTTACCGATAACGAAAGTTCGTGTCATATCTGACCTATAGCCGTCGACGACTGCGCCTACGTCAATTATTAGTAAATCACCTTGCTCAATTTGTTTTTCGGTTGGTTGCGCATGTGGTTTAGAGCTATTCACGCCAGATGCAACTATTGTCTTATAGGCACTTTCCGATGCGCCATATTCTCGAATTTTGTTATCAAGATGCGAAGCTATTTCCATCTCGGATGTCTTCTGAGAAAAAAGAGGAACTGTGTCTTTCAGGGCTTGGTCAACTATCTTTGCTGCAAGAGAGATTCTTTCTATTTCACATTGATCTTTTTGCGCCCTAAGAGCATTTAAGGGGTCAGAAGGGACAATGTCGCCTTCAAGGGTTTCACCAAGACGTACAGCTGTCCCCCAGGTCACTTGATTGGAATCAAGCTTAATTGTTTTGCGTCCCGCAAGTTTAGACAAATCTTCTATTGAATTTTTTGAAATCGACAGTTCAGCCGTTGATCCAGTCTGCATTATTTGAAGAGGTCCCTGCTCTTGGTACCTTTGATCGGTGATAAGAACGAACCTCTCGTGGTCGATATAGACAGTTCCGTTGCTTCCGGTAAACCCTGTCATCCATTGAACATTCGAAGGGTCCATAACAACTACTGCTTCGCTCTTTGAGATCTGGGCTCGAACTTTATCTGACCTATCAGAAAGGTCTAATGGGCTTAATGATTGTCCTGTTCGTAGCCGATTCATTTCAGAGCATCAGCTAAGGCATGCACAGCAAGCTCATAACCGTAACCGCCCAAACCTATAATCGATCCTGTTGCAACAGGGGCGACAACCGAGGTATGCCTCCATGATTCGCGCGCATTAGGGTTTGACAAATGCAATTCAATAACTGGGCCTTCGAAGGCTGCTAAGGCATCATGGATCGACCATCCATAGTGGGTAAGCGCTCCGGGGTTAATTATTATGCCTAAGTATGTATTCCGCGCTAATTGTATTTCTTCAACGATGCTTCCCTCATCGTTGTATTGTCGATGGATTAATTCATAACCATATTCAGCTGCCACTGATTCAGCCCTTGTAACATAATCGTCAAGAGTTGATTCGCCGTAGATTTCAGGTTCTCGCTCTCCGAGTAAATTTAAATTAGGCCCGGATACTAGTAGGACTTGTTTCACTTTATAGCCTCCATCGCTTCTTTCAGAATCTCTTGATTTTCAATTTTTACTACCTCTACTCCGTTAGGTCCATCAAGAACGAAAGAAATCCCGTCGAGTGCTTTCTTGTCTCTTTGGAATAGGCCAACTATTCGGCCCCAATCACATGAAGAAGGAAGAGAATACGAAAGCCCGTAATGTTCCAAGATTTTTTCATGTTCTTCAACTCGTTCTTGATCTATCCTCCCCAGTATTTTCGCTATTTCGGCGGCGTACCGAATTCCTATAGCAACCGCTTCGCCATGAGCTAGGGCGAAATCTTTTTCCATTTCAAGAGCGTGGGCGAGTGTATGCCCGTAGTTGAGAATTGCTCTTCGGCCCGTCTCTCGTTCGTCTTCCCGCACGATCTCTGCTTTTAGCTGGATGCAACTCATAATTTGTTCAGTTAAAGAGAGCTTATGAAGATCTTTGGCTCCCAAAAAGTGATACTTCGCTACCTCGCCATATCCGCACCGCCATTCGCGTTGGGGTAAAGACGACAAAGTGGCTACATCGCAGATAACTCCTGCAGGCTGCCAGAAAGAGCCGACAAGGTTTTTCCCCTCAGTGAGATTGACAGCAGTTTTTCCGCCGATAGCTGCATCAACCATTCCCAATAGAGTTGTGGGGACATGAATTACTTTGACGCCGCGATGGTAAACGGCGGCTGCAAACCCTGCTACGTCAGTGACAAGTCCCCCACCGATCGCAACGACCACATCGGTTCGCGTAAGCCCCCATTGAGCCCATTTGCTGCATAAATCCTCTATCGTCTTTAGAGTCTTAGTACTCTCACCATCGCCTATGTGGAATGTCTCTTGCTCTGTTGAAGTAGACGGAGCGATTCCAATATTGGGCTGGGTTACTATTGCTGCTCTTTTCGCTTGTTTGGGCAAAAGGGAGTCCAGAGCTTGATCTAGGCATTCCGTCCCAATAAGAACAGGGTATGACCTCTCTCCTAGTTCGACTTGAATTTGCTTCATATCCACAACTTGAGAGTAGTCATTACGGAGAGGTTCTGTGCGGAGTTATTTCTAATCTGGCGAATTATTTAGAAATTTGTTGAATTACGGCGTCTTGCATGACATCTAAGGGGGCTTCTTTATTTGTCCAAAGCGTGTATTGCAAAGCAGCTTGGTGGATAAGCATTCCTATCCCGTTCATAGTACGAGCTCCAATTCGGCTTGCATTTTTAAGAAATTCGGTCTCCAAGGGATGATAAATCAAGTCAACGATTATTTGGCCTTTATGCATGGCTTCAACGGGCAAAGGAAGCTGATTCTCATTACCAGCTCCTCGCATACCAATCGGCGTTGCATTAATTATCACATCTACCCTCTTAGCTTCAGACAAAGATCCGGACCGGCCAACTTTCCCTGCCAAGGATGCAGCTTTTCTAGACTTTGAAGCGTTTCTGCTTGAAACAATAACTTCCGCAGCGCCTGCCTCACCTAAAGCTAAGGCAACTGCTTTGGCTGCTCCGCCAGCTCCTATGACTAAGTATGACTTTCCTTCAGCCCCCTCTTTTGTTTCAGCTTCAATAGCTTTTATAAACCCTTCCCCATCTGTATTGTGACCTACAAGAGTGCTCCCATTTTTGGAAACGCAATTGACAGCCCCGAGCCTTTCGGCATGGCGGGTAGTCTCATCAACTAAATTAGCGACCATCTCTTTATGGGGCATAGTGACGGAAAGACCACCTACTTCAAACTGGCGCATTTCTTCGAGCACATCGCTCACTTGCTCACCCGTTATGTTCACAGCAGAGTAGCTCCAATTTACTTGATCATGTTCAAATGCAGCATTGTAAATTGTTGGAGATAAAGAGTGGAGGACAGGGTCACCGATTACCGCTGCTGCTGTTCTCCCAGCCGAAGGAATGAAGAACTTAGCCACACCCAAGGTCTCTTTCTATACAGATCTGAACGGCCTGCTGAAATTCTTGATTTGTGGTCGCAAATGTATGCGAACCTGGACCGAATTCGTCAGTTCTTACATAGTAAAGCCAATCGCCCACTTCAGGATTTAGCGCTGCTTCCAAAGAGAGCTTTCCAGGGGCGGCAATTGGACTTGGAGGTAGCCCCGAATAGATCCTTGTATTGTAGGGTGAGTCTACTTCAAGGTCGCTTTGTGAGAGTTGTCTATCTCCTTCAAGTGCATAAACTATCGTTGCGTCTATGCCGAGCGGCATTCCCAAATCGAGCCTGTTGTAGATTACACGGGCTATTTTCCCACGATCACCTTCAGTTTTTGCTTCTTCTTCGATCAACGAAGCGACTATAAGTATCTGATACGGATTTAGGCCTAGCGCTACTGATAGGTCTGCTAGTTGCACTTCATTTGCAACGACATCAAATTGCGCAACCATTCTATTGAGAAAGGACTGCTCATCTTCCAATGAATCTTCGGCGACATCATACGTTTCGGGAAAATATATACCTTCACGTATCAGTCCCAGCCATTCTTCTCCAAGCACGGCAGGAGTTTGAGATGAATTAATGGCTAATTCAAGTTCGCTGGGATCGAAGGAAGATACTTGTTGCAGTAGGATATTTTTCATTTCCTGTAGCGTTAAACCTTCAGGAATCGTAACAAAAAAACGTTCTTCGACTACCTCTATTGGGCCTCTTTCAAGGCTTTCTCTTGCGTCCCATACGGCACTATTCATCTGGAAGGCATACTCTCCTGCTTGAAAATCTGATGCATTTTTATAACGCAGGTAATACCGAAACACCGTACTGTTAGCAACTACATCGTTTTCAGCCAGTATCCGAGCAATGTCGTCTGTCGTTGCACCTTGAGGAATTTCTATTACAAGTTCGGCACCTGGCTCCCCAGGAGGGTCTAGCTGGTCATCAACCCACCCACGAACAAAGTTGTACGTAACGAATCCGATAATGATAATAACGGATGCAAATATAGCGAATCTTATAGCCGTATTGAGGCGAGGAGGAATTCGCTCCCATTCTCGGTCATCATAGTATTCATCTTCATACCAAGGGGGAAGATCACGAGGGCGAACACTTGGTGTAGAAGTCGCCTGAACTTCAATTGGTGATGCCTGATATTCGGCTGCATATGGATCTTGAAAAGTGCTAGGCGCTTCCTCTTCTCGAAAACCAATGTCGCCATACTCTATTTCATTTTCCTCACCGTCTGGGATTAACGGGTACATAGATACTGGCTGGTCAGAGTATTCAGGAATACTTTTCTCCGGAGTGTCGTCCCCATCGGTTAGTTCGGGGTCTTTGTCAGACTCGTCCATCAGTCGCTTGCCACCTCTTTAAGGGGTCCAGAAGCGCTTATCTTATGATCTAGCCAGGCCTGAAGGATTATGGATGCCGCAACTTGGTCGATGATATTCTTTTGTTCTTTCTCTGAAACACCTTGGTCGTGAAGGATCTGTTTAGCTGTACTTGTCGTAAATCTCTCATCGAATGTGTCAACAGGAATTCCGGTATTTCTCTCGAGGTGTGTAATTTCTTGGAGGACATTTTCTGCTGCTACCCCTAGGCTTCCATCAAGTGATAAAGGCATTCCGACAACCAAAAGCTCTACTTCCCACTCATGTGCGATACCTTTTATGGTTTCGTGGTCTTCTCTTGTCTGTGAGCTTCGATGAACTACGGTCAGTGGCGTTGCTAGAGTCATTTCCTGGTTACTGATAGCTATACCAATTTTTTTCGACCCGATATCGATTCCGAGAACCCTCAAAATAATCCTTATAATTTCTTTAGGTGGTTACGAATAACATCCATAGCATCGGGCAGCGCTTCAGAGTCTTTCCCACCGACCATTGCAAATTTCTCTCCCTTACCGCCTCCGCCCTTTATTATTTTTGCTGCTTCAGAGAGTAGTTCACCAGCGGTACTTTCATTTCCTTCGGAAATGGCTGCGGCTATAGAGACTCCCCCATTATCAATTGCAGACCCCACGACTACGACATCGATATCGGGCAGAGCCTGCAAGCCCATCACTAGATCACGTAACTCATCTCTTCGTATGCCGTCTATCTGATGGACTATGACTCCATCCAAAGCGGTCTCTTTCAGTTCTTGAATCTTTTCACGTGAAGCTATCTCTCTGAGCCCTTCAAGTTCATTCTGTAATTTTTCTATTTCCCGAAGCTTTTTCTCTAAGCCTTCAATCAAATTTGCCGGAGGAACCCCAATGAGGCTTGCTGTTTCAGCGATAACTAGGTCCTGATTGCGAAGTAAGGTGACTGAGGCAGACCCAGCAACGGCTTCGATACGCCTGATATTTGAACCGATTGACCCTTCTGAGAGAATCTTGACTGGACCTACATCGCCTAGATGGTTTACATGAGTTCCGCCACACAGTTCAAGAGAATTCGCTCCTGCTCTCAGAACGCGCACTTGGTCACCATATTTGTCTCCGAAGAATGCGATAGCCCCCATTTCTTTGGCTTCGTTCATACTGGTTTCAATGATTTCCATCTCTTCACCCGAGAAGATCTCCGCGTTAGCAAGGTCTTCAATTCGTTCTATCTGTTCATTTGTGAGCGGCTCGAAATGGCTGAAATCGAAGCGGAGTCTTTCAGCCCCTACCCAAGATCCTTGCTGTTTAACGTGATCACCTAAGACTTGGCGTAACGCCCAGTGCAGCAGGTGCGTTCCGGTGTGATGCCGCTGAACTGCTAAACGATGTGATATGTCGATAGCGCCGACTACCTTATCTCCGGCCTTTAGTTCCCCTTTAATTGACTCAACGACATGTAGATGTTGACCTACGGCTCCATAAACCGTATCTTTGATGAGAGCAGAACCGTTCTCTCCGCTTATAGTGCCCCGGTCACCAACCTGGCCACCTGCTTCGGCGTAAAAGGGAGATCGGTCTAGGATAACTGAGTCTCCGTCACAGTAGAGAACTTTTGCTGTAGCTTCATTTGCTTCGTAGCCGACGAAGCCTGTGGGTCCATGTTGTTCGAGGATCAATTGCAGGTCAGCATTTGATGCCGAGACCTCTTCTTTTTCGCTTAGGTCCTGGCGCCCTCTGTTGCGTTGTTCAGCCATGTATGCAGCAAAACCTTCTAGATCAACCCCTATACCTCTTTCGTTGGTTATTTCTTCAGTTAATTCGATTGGAAACCCATATGTATCGTGCAGTTGGAAAGCGACATCCCCGCTTAAATTACTATCGTCATCAAGTTCAGAGAGATGTTTTTCAAGGATAGAGATTCCAGTATCTAAGGTCTGGCGGAATCCAATTTCTTCTCGTTCAAGAACATTTTTGATGTGAGTCCGGTTCTGTTCTAGATCTGGATAAGCGTCTCTCATTAGATCTACAACCGCATCAGCAAGGTCCCCCATTATTATTTCCTCGACGTTGAGGAGGCGCGCATGACGAACAGCCCTTCGAATAATTCGTCGCAATACATATCCTCTATCTTCGTTACTTGGGATAACCCCATCATTTACTAGAAATGTTGTCGATCGGGCATGATCCGCAAGGATTTGGAGAGAGACAGCGCTTTCCTTTGCATTGTCTTTATTTCCACAAATTTTCGAAACATTTGAAAGAAGTGTTTGAAATTCGTCCGTTTCCCAAACCGAGTCCACTCCTTGGAGAACTGATAGGACACGTTCTAGACCAGCCCCAGTATCGATTGATGGGTTTGGCAATGGAGTTTGGGTTCCATCTTTTTGCTGATCGTATTGCATAAAGACAAGATTCCAAATTTCGATGAACCTATCTTCCGCTTCGGGATTCGCAGGACCTCCTTCGGGGCCATACTGGGGCCCCATATCCCAAAATATTTCAGAACATGGTCCATTCGGTCCGGTATCAGCCATTCTCCACCAGTTATCTTCATCTAACCGTTGGATTCTTTCAGATGGTAACCCAACTGCCTTTCGCCAGATCTCTGCAGCTTCATCATCTGTCTCATGAACAGTTACCCAAAGGCGTTCTTTGTCTAATTTAAGAATCTCAGTAAAGAATTTCCAAGCCATCGGAATTGCTTCATCTTTAAAATAATCCCCGAAACTGAAATTCCCTAGCATTTCGAAAAAAGTTAGATGTCGAGTTGTTCGCCCTACCTCCTCGAGGTCATTATGTTTTCCTCCTGCGCGAACGCACTTTTGGACGGTGGTTGCCCGATTGTAAGGGGGTGGTTCATTCCCTAAAAAATAACTCTTGAATGGGACCATTCCAGAGTTTGTGAATAGCAAGCTTTCGTCATGCGGTATCAAGCTCGAAGAGGGAACTAGAGTATGTCCGCTATCTTCAAAGAACTCTGTGAATGCCTTCCGGAGCTGTTGTGCTTTCATGTTACGATTCTACCCTGCGGAAACTGATCGCTTGTTTCTTAAGTAAATTCCGGCATGTTCTTATGTTTTGATCTGGCTTCGTAATAGCCGGACGCCTACAACTTTGACCATTCGAACCCCGCCTTTTAAGAGGGATGCGATCTGGCCTATGGGCTTAGTGAAGACGCTATATGTTAGGCCAGAGACAAAATTTGCTCTGGAAGTTATCATCTCTGCTGTCTCGATTAGACCGTCAACCCGATGATATTCTTTCTCTATCTCGGTTGCCTGTCTCTCTAATCTTCCAGTAGATGATTCAACAGTTTTTTGAATTTCGCGAGTCATCTCGCTGAGATCCTCTGTGGCCTGACGTAATTTAAGAACCGTATACGTTAGAGCTACGACCATGCCAAGAGAAGCTACAGCTACAAGGATTGTTACAAGTTCCCAGGCAGTCACATTTTCCACCTACTCCAAAGAGAATTATAGACATATTCTTTTTTATTTTTCACCGTTGTTTTCTTCCCCGTGGGTTGATGGTTCATAATATCGATGAGAATTGAATTTGTCAGGTCGATACTGCTGTTCGACCCATCCTTCAGGAAAGTCGTGGGGATATTTGTAGCCATCGCCATGCCCGAGCCCTTTAGCTCCAGAATAATGGCTATCTCGAAGGTGTTTGGGAACATCTCCTCTAGATGCCCTCGCATCTTCAAGAGCTGAGAATATGGCTTTCGTGACACTATTAGATTTGGGGGCTCTGGCTAAGTAAATAACTGCGTGAGCAAGATTTAATTGGGCCTCTGGAAATCCAACAAATTCAACTGCTCTGGCAGCTGAATCCGCTACTAGTAACGCTCGCGAGTCCGCCATCCCAATGTCTTCTGAAGCAAGGATAACGAGACGGCGAGCTATAAACCGAGGATCCTCCCCAGCGTCTATCATTCGTGAAAGCCAGTAAAGCCCTGCATCCACATCCGACCCTCGGATGCTTTTAATAAACGCTGAAATTGTGTCGTAATGTTCATCACGGCCATATTGCAATGCCTGAACTCCGATTGCCCCTTCAGCATCTTCAAGCGAAACTACGTGATTAGATTCATCATTACGCGCACGCGCGAGCGTAATTGCTACTTCTAAACTTGTTAAACACTGTCGCCCGTCACCCTCTGATGCGCTTGCTATATGTTCTAGCGCTGCACGAGTCGCTTCAGCATTCTCAAATGTAAGCGCTTTAGAAAGAAGTTCTAGTAAGTTCTCATGATTTAAAGGGTCTAGGCGAAAAAGCGTACTTCGACTTAATAAAGGCGCATTTACTTCAAAATAGGGGTTCTCAGTCGTTGCGCCGATAAGAACAATAAGCCCTGTTTCAACAGCCGACAGCAAGGTATCTTGTTGAGCTTTATTAAACCGATGAACCTCGTCAAGGAAAAGGATTGTTCCCTTGCCATACTCTCCGAGCATTTTTTCTGCCTGACTGATCACTTGCCTTACGTCTTTTACTGATGCCGACACTGCGGATAATTGAACAAATGCCTTAGCAGTGAATTGCGCGATCAACCGCGCAATAGATGTTTTCCCAGTACCGGGAGGGCCCCAAAAAACCACAGAAGATACTTTGTCTGCTTCTATCAGGGCTCGTAGAGGGCTTTCAGTTCCTAGGAGGTGATCTTGGCCTACAACGTCTTCAAGTTTCACCGGACGCATCCTATTAGCAAGAGGAGTTTGCTGACTAAGCCGATCTCTCATAGAAGACGTAAACAAATTTTCTTCATCTACCACAGCCTAAAAACTACTTGAAAATCTTCTTATGTGTGGCGAAACGAAGATTTGATCTATCTGATGGTCATTTGCGGATGAAGAAGACTTTAGGACTAGAATCTTGTTATGAGCTCAAGCGAACCCAGTCGACATGAGGTTTCGAGTTTTGAAGACGTAATGGGGCCTGCATCTAGTTATAAATCTGGCAAGGCAACGATTATCCACCTCAATCCAGATGAAAAGGACACTGGACGTAGGATCGTTGATTTCTTTTCAGGTTTGGCATATGGAACAGATGGCAGTTTTGAAAAAGTTGCTGAAAACATATACCTTCTAACTCCACCAGGAATGGCCGGATTTGCCCCTACCACATCTGGAGAATAATAAATTCCACCTTACTAATTTCAACCTTTAAGTACTTGGAGGAATGAGGCGGAGTCCAAGCTCTTCTAGGTGGTTATTTTCCAGTTGAGATGGTGCGTTCGTGAGAGGGTCAGCTCCAGATTGTGTTTTGGGAAATGCGATTACTTCTCGAATATTCTCTTCACCAGAGAGAATCGCAGCTAAGCGGTCAATCCCGAAAGCGAATCCTGCATGTGGTGGGGCGCCATATCGAAACGCATCTAGCAAGAAACCAAATTTCTCTTTGGACTCCTCTTCATTAATTCCTAAAATCTCAAAGACCTTAGATTGGATTTCAGGCGTATGGATCCTCACACTCCCTGACCCTAATTCCCACCCATTTAATACAAGGTCGTATGCTTGAGATCTTATGTCCAAATATTCTTCCCCCTGAGCTGAATCGAGTGTTTCCAGATCTGCAGTATGTGGCATAGTGAATGGATGATGAGCTGGTATTGGACGTCCGTGATCACCGATCGATTCAAAGAGCGGGAATTCTGTAATCCACAAGTATTTCAGTTCACCTGAGTTAACCGGCGGCCGCCCTATCTCTAGACGCAAAAGACCAAGGACATGATTAACCGTTCTCCTCTTATCCGCAATCATGAGGATCATATCTCCTGAATCTGCAGATAAGGCGGTGCAAATACTTTCGACTTCTTTATCAGACATGAACTTGGTCAAGGCGCCTTCAAGGCTTCCCCCATCTCCGACTCTGAACCAAGCAAGTCCTTTAGCGCCCCAGCTTTGACACTTCTCAGTTAGTGCATCGATCGCATTTCGGGCCAAATGATCAGATCCGCCTTTATAAAGAATCCCTTTGACGCAATCGACTTTAAACACATTTGCTTCTGTGTCGGTGAAGATGTCTGTTAGTTCAACTAGTTCCATACCGAATCGGATGTCAGGCTTGTCAGAGCCGTATCGCTCCATTGCTTCACTCCAAGTCATATGAGGTATGTCATCAGGCCGAAACCCGGTAATTGCTTCAGTTGAATCTTTGATAGCTTCAGAGACAAAATTGATGATGTCTTCCTGAGTGGCAAAGCTTGCTTCCATATCGAGTTGCATAAATTCGAATTGTCTGTCAGCCCTTAAGTCTTCATCTCGTAAACATCTTGCTATTTGGTAATAGCGGTCGATACCCCCGACCATGCAGAGTTGTTTAAAAATCTGAGGGCTTTGTGGCAGGGCGTAAAAATTTGTTGGATGGAGCCGGGAAGGAACCACAAAATCTCTTGCCCCTTCAGGCGTTGAGGCAATAAGCATAGGAGTTTCCACTTCAACAAATCCTTGCCTTTCCATTGCCGAGCGAATAGCACTATTGACCTTGGCGCGAATTCGAAGGTTCTTTTGCATTCGAGGCTTCCGAAGGTCTACATAACGATGACGGAGTCGAATGTTCTCATCGACTTCTGTCCGCTCATGCATTGGGAATGGGGGGGGTTCTGCGTTAGAGAGCACCTGAACTTCGCAATCCCCGATTTCGATTGCTCCTGTTTCGAGCTTTTCGTTAGTCTTACCTTCAAATCTAGTCCTTACGGTTC
>Ga0111541_10000144_pt1 | contig 21858 bp, 23 predicted proteins | sample Knorr_S7_td_DCM__FD_83039 | JGI IMG/M metagenome (GOLD analysis project Ga0111541, IMG submission 83039) | Marine microbial communities from Southern Atlantic Ocean transect - Knorr_S7_td_DCM_ad_131m_LV_B (version 2) (version 2) | ecosystem: Environmental > Aquatic > Marine > Oceanic | place...
GTTAGTAAGGAAATTAATAAACGCCTAGGGTGAGATAAAATAGACTTAACATTATCAGGAATTCTTTTTTTATAATCACGTATATGAAAATATGCAGTTTCTGTACCTGAAAAAAAAGCTGATAGAATTAATAATACAATGAAAATAATAATATAAAACATTAATGAATATATTTAATATAATAATTTTCAAGTTTTGTCATTCTTGACTTCTCTTTTTTTGATTCATCACTATAACCAATTAAATGCAATAAGCCATGAATAATTATACGTTTTAATTCCATTAATATTTCTTGATTAAATATTTTTGCATTATCTATAATTCTATCCAAGCTTATGTATATTTCACCTTCTATTGGGTCGCCTTCTTCTTCTAAATTAAAGCTAATGACATCTGTTAATATATCTTCATTAAAAAATCTTTTTTTCAGTTCATTTACTTTATTATCAGTGGTGATAATAAATGATACATCAGCAAATTTTTTCCCATTATCAATAAATATTTTTTTACAAGTTTTATTTATCCATTGTTTATCAATATTAACTTTTTTATCAATATCCATAATTAAATGAGTCTTTATCATACTCTATTTATACTATTTAATATCTCTCTAGAAATAATTATTCTTTGTATTTCACTAGTACCTTCACCTATTTCTAAAATTTTTGCATCCCTAAAAAATCTTTCAACATCATACTCTTTTATATAACCATAACCTCCAAAAATTTGTATGGCTTCAGTAGTTACTTTCATAGCAGTTTCACTAGCAAATAATTTTGCCATAGATGCCTCTTTAATTACAGAATAATTTTTATCTTTTAATATAGCAGCATGATAAACCAAATGCCGAGAAGCTTCTATTTCTGTTGCCATATCTGCAAGCTTAAATGAAATTCCTTGAAATTTATTTATAGACTTTCCAAAAGCTTCCCTTTCATATGTATAATTTAATGCTTTATTATATGCTCCTTGAGCAGTTCCAAGACTTAATGCTCCTATTGTTATTCTACCACTCGTTAATGTTCTAAGAAATTGTTTAAAACCTTGTTTAGGGTCTCCTAAAATTGATGATTTATGAATACGTACTTCATTAAAATAAATGGACCTTGTATCGGAAGCACACCACCCCATTTTTTTCTCAGGCGCGCTATATGAAATTCCATTTGTATCTGAATCTATGACAAAAGCACTTATTCCTATTTCTTTTCCATCCTTTATAATCATAGCTGTAAATATTAAAACTGATGCAACACCAGCATTTGTACAAAATGATTTTTCTCCATTAACTATAAAAAAATCTCCATCTTCTATTGCTTTAGTTTTTGTATTCCCAGCATCACTTCCAGCATTAGGTTCTGTCAGGCCAAATGCTCCAATCTTTTTTCCTGAAACAAGATCAGGTAAAAATTTTTTCTTTTGCTCAATTGTACCAAAAACTGAAATAGGTGCTGTTCCCAAGCTTGTGTGCGCCATCATTGTTGCAGCCGTTGAACAACATACTTTTCCTAATTCTTCTATTGCAATTACTAAAGCCAATGTATCCATACCTGTTCCACCATATTTTTCCTCCCAAGGTATACCCATTAAGCCTAATTCTGCCATTTTTTTTATTGATTCATAAGGGAATAATCCTGATTCATCGATTTCTTTTGCTTTTGGCTCTAATTCTTTTTCTGCAAATTCTTTCACCATTTGTTTAAGCATTTTATGCTCTTCTGAAAAATATAAATCTATATTCATTTACTCTACCATTTTATTATACATGATGCCCAACTAAAACCTGAACCAAAAGCTGCAAAGAGAACTATATCACCATTTTTAATTTTTCCTTCACCTAATGCTTCATCAAGTGCTATAGGAATTGATGCTGATGTAGTATTCCCATATTTATGGATATTTGACATAACTTTATTTGGATCCAAATCTAATTTATTCTGAATCATTTGTGTTATTCTTAAATTTGCCTGATGTGGAATAAATAAATCAATATCGTCTATAGACATATTATTTGCAATTAATGCCTCATTAATTACCTCCATAAATCTTTTTACTGCATGTCTAAAGACTTCTTTTCCATTCATTTTTAAATATTGTTTTCCTAACTCTAAATCTTTTTTATTTATTCGAGGATTACCTGCATTTGATGCAGGTGCTTCTACCCATAGCTCTTTTAAATACCTCCCATCAGTATGTAGATGTGTTGATAAAATACCTCTATTCTCTTCTGTAGAACTAACTATAGCAGCTCCTGAACCATCTCCAAATATTATTGCTGTATCTCTCCCCTCATCTGACAAATTCATTGCCGTTGATTGCACTTCAGAACCAATTAATAAAATATTTTTATATGTACCTGCCTTGATGTATTGTTCCGCAACTGATAGCCCATAAAGAAAGCCCGAACATTGTACTCTTATATCTAATGCTCCTATTTCTTTGAAACCCATTTTTTCCTGTAGTAAACACCCAGAACCAGGTATATAATAATCTGGCGTGCTAGTTGCAAAAATAATAAACTCAATATCATCTATTTTTAAGGCTGCGGATTCTAATGCTCTTTTAGTTGCATTTATGGCTAAATCTGAAGGTCCAATACCCTTATCAGCATAGCGTCTTTCATGTATCCCCGTTCTTTCCCTAATCCAGGAATCTGATGTATTCATATACTGACATAAATCATGATTTGTAATAACTTTTGGTGGAACATAAAATCCAGTTCCAGATATATATGCATTTGGCATGCTTAAGACCCCATTCTAATATCTTTTAATTCTAATTGAATTGATTTTTTATTATTCCATGTACTTTCATTTATAACATATGCAATATCTATTGGAAGATTTTGAATTAATTTTTCATAATGATTGATCATATTAAAACCAATTGATTCAAAAGGTGTTTTATCTTCCTTAACAGAAAATTTTATTGAATTTTGATTTTTTCCTATAATTTGCGGAATTCCTTCAATAAATAAATTTCTTGATATAAAAATGGGCTTAGAATTTTTTGGGCCATATGGCTCTAATACATTTAAAAAATTTATCATATTTTGATTAATTTCTTTTAAACTAACTTCTGCATCAATATGTATCACTGGCTCTAAATCTTTTTTATTTATTTTCTTTTCAGCAATCTCAAGTAATTTTTTCTTAAATTCTTTATAATTATTTTTCTTTATTGAAAGTCCTGCAGCCATAGGATGTCCTCCATAATTTAATAATAAATCCTTACAATTATTTAAAGCATTTACTAAATCAAAATTTGGGATGCTTCGACAAGAACCTTTACCTTCTAATTCTTCCATAGCTATTATAACTGCAGGTCTATTATAGAGTTCTTTAATTTGTGAAGCAACTATACCTATAACACCTATATGCCAACCTTTATTTTTTAAAATAATTATTTTTTCTTTTCCTAAATCGCAGTCTGATTCTACCATTAATTGTGCATCATTAACTATCTTTTGTGTTATATTTTTTCTTCTATCATTTTCTTTTTCCAATTTTTTTGCTATTTCATAAGATAACACAGGGTTTTTTGTTACTAATAACTTCACGGCTCTCGATGCATCACCTAATCTACCTGCAGCATTAATTTTAGGTATGAGTCCAAATATAATCTTTCCTATAGTTATATTTTCTGTTACCAAACGACTTGTTTTTATTAAAGAGCTAATTCCTAAATTGTTATTATTTTTAATTTTACTTAATCCATCTATAACAATAACTCTATTTTCATCATTAATTGGAACCATATCTGCAGCGATACCTAAAGTAATTAAATCTGTATGTGCCCAAGCCTTATTTTGATCAAAACTAGCCTTTTTACAAATAGCAATTGCTAATTTAAAAACAACGCCAGCACCACACAAACCTTTAAATGGATAATTACAATCAATTCTATTTGGATTAATTATAGCATAAGCATCAGGTAAAAATTTACTAGGTTGATGATGGTCTGTAATAATTACATCTATCCCTAAATTTTGCGCATATGCTACTTCTTCTATATTTGTAATTCCACAATCACATGTAATTAAAATATTTGCTCCTATGTATTTCGCATAATCTATTCCTTTCTTTGATAAACCATACCCTTCATTATATCTATTTGGAATATAATAATACACTTCTAAATTATTTGAAATAGATTGTAAAAATAATGTTAAAAAAGCAACAGATGTAGTACCATCAGCATCAAAATCACCGAAAATAAGTATAGTATCTTTCGTTTTGATTGCATGCACCATCCTATCAGCTGCCTTATCCATATCTTGCATCAAAAATGGATCATGAGTATCGCTTTCTTTATGAGAATAAAAACTGTTGGAAATATTTTTCGATTTAATGCCTTTTAAGCTCATTAGTCTTGCAATAGTTTTGGATAATCCAAAAGTTTCCGCAATATTATTTACAGATTTGGTATCTACTGATTTTATTTGCCATTTACATTGTTTCATAATTCTATGAGGTTGGATAATAAGCCGAATTCTGTTTCCCCTAAATAGAGGAAAATGGTCATTCATCTGGATGCTCATTTGCACGAACATTCTTGCGATCTACCCATCTTAAATGCGGACTACACTAGATTTACTTGATCTTGCTCCAAATGGGGTTTACAGGGCTAATTATGTTACCATAATTACCGGTAGTCTCTTACACTACCATTTCACCATTACTTGAATCTATAAATATAAATTAAGCTGTATTTTTCTGTTGCACTTTCCATTTCCTAATTAATTAGGAATCCTCCTGTTAAGAGGCATTTTGTCCTGCGGAGTTCGGACTTTCCTCACTTATTTGTTTCGTAAATAAGTGCGACCATTTCACCAACCTCAATTTTATTCTTCGGCACCATCCCAAAATAACATTACACTACAACTTGGACAAGAAATAATTTCACTATTCTTTTTTATTTCTATTACTATTTGCGGAGGAAGCTGGCTATAGCAATCACCACATGCTTGTCCTATAATGCTAATCATTCCAACATCTCTTCCCTGCCTGATTCTTTCATAGTTATTAAGTTTAGATGGTTCAATATTTTTAAATAAACTATCTCTATTTAATTCTAATTCTTTTTGTTCATTTTGTGTTTTTTCTAATGCCGATTGCAATTCTAATTTATTAGTAGACAATGATTTATTAATAGAATCAACATTTTGTAAATTAATTTTTATATATTCTTCTAAATCTTCTTTTTTTACTGTATGATCTAGAAGCTGCGATTCTGATTCTGAAATTAATGTTTTAATATGATCAATTTCATGATTTAATGATTCATACTCTTTATTTGATTTAACAAGATATATTTGTTCTTTATATTTTTTCATTTTTGTATTCATATCTTCAATATTTAATTCACAACTTCTAATATTTTTATCCAAAGCAGTTATTTGTTCTTTTTTTAACTGTATTTCTGAATTTAATGTTGTTAAATCATTTTCTTGAATTTGTACTTTTTTGGGTAAATCACCCATATAATTTTTAATTTCTAATAACCTTTGATCTATTTCTTGTAATTTAATTAGCTTTTCTAATGTTTGATCCATTAATGTTTCCTTGATAGTAAGTGAATGTGTACTAAGCTTCACATTCTTAATAATTTATAAAATACTTATTATAACTATGCTTATATATTCATTTCTTAAAGAGTAAATTTATATATAATTATAATGGAATTCCAAGATAGTGATATCATTAACTAGTATTATATTTTTAAATTGTTAATGTAAATTCAATTATTATTTTTCGGAGAATAAATGTTATCAATTTTTGAAAAAGATTTAATTAAGGCTATGAAAGACAAAAATAAGGCTAAAATAATAGCATTAAGGAATATAATTGGTAAATTAAAAACAGAAAAAATTGATAAAGGTCGCGATTTAAAGCAAAGTGAATATACTAAAATACTTAAAACAACAATTAAACAGTTAAAAGAATCAATATCACAATATAAACTAGTAAACAGACATGATTTAATAAATAAAGAGTCTTATGAATTAAATGTAATAAAAGGCTATTTGCCCCCAGAACTTACAGAGTCAGAAACTCGTGCATTAATAAAGGGTTATATTAAATCTATATCTGCAAATAAACCGACAGATTTTGGTAGAGTTATGTCTTTGCTTATGAAAAAACAAACTAATAATATCGATGGCCAAATTGCTAAAAAAATTATTGAGCAAGAGCTATGTAAATGAAAATTACTCCTCCAGATATAATTATATTCGCTATTTTAGGTTTTTTTTCTATAAGTGGTCTTCGACGAGGTTTTATTGAAGAAATTGGGCGTTTAGTTAGCTTTAGTGCTAGTTTTATTTCTGCATCCAAATTTCATCATTTAGCTTTTCCTTTTCTAGAAAACTATATTGATGATCATATATTGGTAATTTCTACATCATACTTGTTAGTATTTATAATTATTTTTATAGTGATTACAACAGTAATTAAAATTGTTCAAAAATTTGTTGAGTTTGTACTCCTTGGTTGGCTAAATAGATTATTAGGCTTACTATTGGGTCTTCTTAAAGGGTTTTTGATTATATCATTATTATTATTTGTCATAGAATCTATACCAATAAAAATAGATAATGAAGACAATATAAGAGAAAAGCTAAAAAAGGAATCCGTAATGTATCAAATATGTAATCATGTAAAAGAACTTATAATTTTAACAATACCAGCTGATAAAAAAATAACTTTAAAAAATAACAATTTTGATATATGATTTCACAAAATGAAAGCTACAGTATATTTTGAATAATGATTTGTATTAAGTCATGAAATTTATCGTTTGCCTTTTGACTAATATCCAATACGGCATTATGTGTTAAAATATCGTTCTGCAAACCTGCACCATAATTTGTTAAACAAGATATCCCAATAGGTGTAATCCCTAAATTATAAGCTTTCATCATTTCTGGTACTGATGACATTCCAACTGCACTTCCTCCTAATTTAATAATATCTTGTATTTCAGCACCTGTTTCATAGTTAGGTCCTAATGTCCAAGTATACACTCCTTTTCTAAGATCTATTCCTATATTTTTTACATAAACATTTAATTTTTCATAGTATTTTGCTATATTACTAAAATATACTATATCTTTATCTAAATAATTATTTTGAAAAGTATAGTCTAAATAGCCCTCAATAAACATAAAATCTCCTAAATTCCAATCTGTATTAAGACATCCTGCGGAATTAGTAATTATTACATTTTTACATTTAAGTTGATCTGTTATAAAGATAGGTGAGGCAATTTCTTCTATGGAATATTTCTCGTAATAGTGAAAACGTCCACTAGCACACAAAATTGGTTTTTCATTTATATATCCAAAAACCCATTCTCCTTTATGACCACTTACTGAAGAAGAGGGATAGTATGGAATATTTTTATATGGAAAAATGATCTTATTTTCTAATTTTTCAGTAATTTGTCCTAATCCTGATCCTAAAATTATTGTACAAATAGGTTTTTCTGGTATTCTATCACACAAAAATTTTGCAGATTTATCTAAATTCAATATTGTTCACCTGCTAATTGTCCACATCCAGCATTTATATCCTGTCCTTTACTCCATCGAATTAGTACTCTATATTGATCTCTCAATTCAAATAATATTTTAGAAAACTTTTGTATATTTTTATTATCAGGCCTATAAAAAGTGCTATCTGTTTCATTGTATGGTATAATATTTAATTTACATGGAATACCTTTTAATAGAGCTGCTAATTCATATGCATTTTTTTCAGAATCATTAATTCCTTTTAATAATACATACTCAAACATTATCTGTCTTTTATGTTGCGAATAAAGCTTACTTACTTTAATTAGTTCTTCTATTGGCCATTTCTTATTTATTGGCATAATTTCTGAACGTGTAGAGTTTTTTGAAGCGTTAAGAGAAATAGCCAATTTATATTTATGTTTTTCTTTAATATATTGTTTTATTTTATTTATAATACCAACCGTAGATATAGTTATCCTCTCTGAAGCTAAATTAAACCCCCTTGGATCATGAAATATTTTTGAAGAATTAATAACATTTTTATAATTTTGAAAAGGTTCTCCCATTCCCATAAATACAACATTAGTAATTGGTTTAGCTATATACTCTCTTACTAGTATTAATTGATCAACTATTTCTCCTGTATTTAAATTATCAATAAGACCTTTTTCTCCCGTTTTGCAAAAACTACATTTTAAAGCACAGCCAACTTGAGACGAAAGACAAACTGTATGTCTCTTTCCATCAATCATTGATATAGTTTCTATTAATTGACCATTTTTTGTTTTAAATAAAAACTTTGTTGTTTCATCAATATTTGATTTATATGATTCTTTAAGTTCAAGTGTTCTAATAATACAATTTTCATGAATAAATGACCGAAAAGTATTATTTAAATTATTCATTTCCTTAGAACTAAAAACACCATGACGATACATCCATTCAAAAATTTGTTGACCTCTATATTTAGTTTCACCTTGTTGCTCACACCATGTAGCTAATTGTTCTATGGACATCCCTTTTAAATAGGTTTTTTTCAAATTTACAGATCCTAATACTATTTTGAGGTTTAATTTAATATTAAATTAGGAGGCTCGTTTATAGAATTATACTAGCAATATGATTTTGATTAAATTTTTAATAAAATAGGTGATTTATGAATAATATTCAATTAGTTGAAAAGTTACAAAATGATAAAAATAAACTTTTTCAAGAAATTTCAAAAGTGGTAATAGGTCAAAAGGAAATTGTCGACCACCTTTTTATCGCTCTTTTATGTAAAGGGCATGTGTTACTAGAAGGAGTTCCTGGACTAGCGAAAACCTTATTGATTAAAACATTATCTCAAGCATTAGATTTAAGCTTTAATCGCATTCAATTTACACCAGACCTCATGCCATCTGATATTACAGGAACTGAAATTATAGAAGAAAATCAAACTACTGGTAAACGTTCATTCCAATTTTTTAAAGGTCCTATTTTTTCAAATATTGTTCTGGCAGATGAAATAAATAGAACACCACCAAAAACACAAGCAGCTTTGCTAGAAGCTATGCAAGAATATAAAATAACAACAGGAGGTAAAATATATAATATAAAAGAGCCTTTTTTTATATTAGCAACGCAAAACCCAATTGAGCAAGAAGGAACATACCCTCTTCCTGAAGCGCAATTAGATAGATTCATGTTTAACATTATTATTTCTTACCCAAAAATAAGTGAAGAAATAGAAATTGTAAAGGCAACTACAAATACAAATGAAATTAATGTAAAACCTGTATTAGCTGGAAATGAACTTATAGATTACCAAAAATTAGTTAAAAATGTTCCTGTTTCAGATAGTGTAATCAAATATGCTGTGGATTTTATTTATAGTACACGTACCAATATTAATAATACAAGTAAAATAGCCCAAAAATGGCTTGAATGGGGAGCAGGCCCAAGAGCAAGTACATATTTAATTCTTGCTGCTAAAGCAAAAGCACTTTTAGATGGTAGAACAACACCCGAAATAGATGATATAAATGAAATGATAAATCCAATACTCCGCCATCGCATTATCCCAAATTTTAATGCAGAAGCTGAAGGTTTAAACCGTGATACTATTTTAAAAGAATTACTTAATGATAAAGCTAATATAAAATGAATAAAATAGGTAATGTCATATCACCGGAACTTGTACAAAGATTAAATAATTTATACCTTAAAGCTAGATTTGTAGTTGAAGGATTTATTGTTGGCTTACATAAAAGTCCTTATCATGGATTCTCTGTTGAGTTTTCTGAGCATAGAACTTATAATCCCGGTGATGAAATTAGATATATTGATTGGAAACTCTGGGCAAAAACTGAACGTTATTTTATCAAACAGTTTGAGGAAGAAACTAATCTAAAATGCTATATTCTTCTTGATCAGAGCTTATCGATGCAATATAAATCAAAAAATATTACTAAATTAGAATATGCACAAATACTTTCAGCATCACTGGGATATCTTATGATAAAACAACAAGATGCAGTTGGTATAACTCTATTTGATAATCAAATTCGTCATCATATAACACCAAAATCAAAGCGAAGCCATCTAAATTCTATTTTATCCATAATGAATAATATCAAATCTGGACCAGAAACAAATATTGCTCCAATTTTACATAAAACTGCAGAAATCATAAAAAAAAGAGGACTAGTTATACTTATTTCAGATTTATTTGATGATCCTGATGAAATTATGTCTGGATTGAAACACTTCAGGCATAGAGGACACGAAGTAATTGTTTTTCATGTTCTAGATGAAAATGAATTAACATTAAATGATTATAAACAACGAACAAATTTCCTTGATATTGAATCCAATGAAAAAATTACTACAGAGCCTTGGCACATCCAAAAAGAATATCAAATTGAGATAAACAAATTTTGCAACTATTTTAAATACAATTGTAATAAAAATAATATTGAATATTTTAGAATTACAACTGAAAAAAAATTAGAACTAGCTCTTTATGAATATTTGATAAAAAGAAAAAAATTAGGATAAATTTTAATTTAATTCAACACCTGCAGTTTTCGCTGTTTTTTTAATAGAAGGAATAAAAATTTCATCTATTTTTTTCATTAGGCTTTTCATTTCTTTAGCCGCACTCATAGAAGATGTATTTTCTTCTTCTTCTAAATCACTAGCCTGAAGAAAATAATCTCTAGAGCTATAAGCATATTCCCTTGCCTTTTTATACGAAAGATATAGCTCTTTCAGCCTCTCTGCCTTTATATTTTCAGATAAATGATTAAATTCTTCTATATTTGCATCATATTGTTCTGCAGCCATTCTTTGGTATAATACACCCACATTATAATATAAATCTGGATCGTTAGGATACTCATCAAGAAGAGCATTTGAATAATTAATGGCTTTTTGATTATTACCTAAATCTATATATATAAAAATCAATTTTCTTTTAATTGGCCCAGGATTTTTTGCATATTTTATTGATTGTAAATATGATTTTTCTGCTAATAATAGATTGTTTTTTTGAGCTAACAAATCTCCTTCCATTTGATATAAAGAGGCATTCTTATTATCAATTTCGATACCAATACGCACTGTATTTAAGGCCATTTCCATATCATTACTTTGTATAAAAATACTTGCTAATGAATAATAATTCTCTGCTCTATTTGGATTAATTAATATTGCTAGTTCAAATGTTTCTTTTGCCTTTTCTATATTTCCATCATTATTTATACTAACAGCTCTATTATATATTTCTTGCCATTCTACATCTCTATGCGCATTTACACCTTGTTGTATGGTTTTAATCTGTTCATTTCCCAGTTTAAAAGGGTTCTCAAGAAGTTGATCTGGATTTCTAGCTTCTGCAAGAGTTAACATTTTCGCCATTTTTATATAATTCTTTTGTTTTGCATATACCTCTGTTGCAAGAAAATAAGGCGCATAGGCATCTTGATCAGGATTGCATTCAGGAGCTTCTAAAGCTTCAAGAGCCCATTTCTCAGCCCTTTTCAAATTTTTCTCACTCCTAGCAGCTGTTGTAGCTGAACGATACTCCATACAAGTTGAACTGCAACCCCATAATGTTAATATAGCTAACGATAATAATAATTCAAATTTCTTCATATTATAAATTATAACAAAAAAGGCATCGAAATCGATGCCTTTTATTTATCTTAAACCTTTAACTGGTTTTCTAATTTTTCTTCTCCTTTTATGAGAACGTTTTCTATCAATTTTTTGAGAGTTTTCTTTCTCATAATGTGACTCAAAAAAGTAATTTTTCTTTTCAAAAGACCTTTCCAGCATTACTCTATCTTTTACATCAGATCTTCCAAAAATAACACAAGAAAATACTAAAATCGTAATAAAACTATATATACTATTCATATAAAACCCCCTTCTGCAATAAACTTAGTTAATATTTTTATTACAAAGCAATATTTTTATAATAAAATTAATGAGGGGACTCATCATCATGTATTGTATCATTTTTATCACTTTTTTGCCATGATAATGGCGTTATATTCATCGCAATTACTTCTGTCACCTTATGTTGAATTTCATTTTTATCTTTGTAAGATCTTGTTTGTAAACGTCCCTCTATATAAACTAGCTGACCTTTAAATAAATATTCTGTTGAAAAATCAGCTAACTTATTCCATGCTACTATATTGTGCCATTCAGTGCGATCAATTTTTTTATTATCTGAGTCAACCCATGTTTCATGTGTTGCTATAGAAAAATTTGCCGTTGATAATCCAGTCGGTGTATACCTCCCCTCCGGTTTATTTCCTAAATTTCCAACTAAAATAACTTTATTTACACTTGATTTTTGCAAAACAGTCCCTTTCTATAAATTAATATCTAACTATAAAAATTGTCAGATACAGGGTAGGCTGACAGAAAATTCTGATCCTTTACCTTTCTTACTTTCTATTTTAATTTTGCCATTATGGAATTCAATAATTTTTTTACATATTGTTAAGCCTAAACCAAAGCCTTGTGTTGAAACTGTTTTATTTGCCTGAAAAAATGGTTCAGTAATTTTTGCAATGTCTTTATCTGAAATTCCAATCCCACAATCTTTTATTATAAATTCAATTTTATTTTTTATTTTTCTTATTGTGACTACTACATCTGAATTATTACTATACTTAATTGCATTATCTATTAAATTTCTTATTGCAACTATAAATTTCGTTTCATCTACTAATATTTTTTCATTAGGGATGTGGTTGTTTAACATTATTTTATGCTTAGTGTCTGGGAATAGTTGAATAATTTTTTTAAATATATAATTAATTTCTAATTTTTTTAAATTAAGTTTAGAATATGGCATTGCCAATCTATCCGAAAGTAATAAATTATCAATCATTCCTTCTAAAAAATTAATTTCATATCTAATCTTTTTATTATTTTTATGATCAGGAAGCATCTCTACTAATAATTGCATTCTAGCTAAAGGTGAACGTAATTCATGACTAACTTCCAATAATAATTGGTGTTTATTTTCTAATAAAATATTTATATCTTCAATCATTTTATTCATTGAAAAAGAAAGTTCTGCTAACTCATCTTGACCTAGAATTGGAACTTTTGATTTCAAATCACCTTCTTCTAATGCTTTTATTCTAGTTTTCATCAATTGAACTGGTTCTAAATATTTTCTTATAAAAAAGTAAAGACTTAGGATAAATATAATTGCCAAAAAAATTGCAAAAACTATATTATACAACTCACTAGGAGGAATATAGTCAATAATTAAATAAAATAAATAACTACCATTATCTACTACTGCAGCTGGATAAGATTCTAATTCGCCGAAATAGATTTTATAAGGTATTTTTATATCAAACATATCTGTATAATCAGTACTGATTGTCCAACTATAAAATTGTTCTATAGATAGATTTTCCGGCAAATTAGACCAATATTGCATCCCAGGCTCTGGAATACCAGAAGTAGAAATAGTTTTAGTAAATATACCACACCAAATTTTAAGATTCTCTAATTCTCTTTCTAAAAGGTTAATATCTGGAGGATTTCCCCAGCTGTGTATCATTTTATAGTAATAATAATTTTCATGAGCATCAAGAATACTATCTTGTGTTGTAAAAGAATAATGAAATTGGTAGTATAATAGGGATGTTAGAGAAATAGAGAATACAATAACAAGAACACCTAGTCTATTAAAAAGACTTTTCTTATATTTGGTTTGAGAATTAACTTTTTTGTTCTCCTATAAATTTGTAACCAATTCCATGAATAGTTTTAATAAAACGAGTATTATTTGGGGTTTCTCCTAATTTTCCCCTCAATCTGCTTACTAATACATCTACAGATCTATCATAGCTTTGCCAAGATATCCCTCGTAAATTCTCTACAAGGAATTCTCGATCTAATGTTTCCCCCGCATATTCAACAAATAGTATTAATGCATCATATTCAGTAGTTGAAAGTGAAATTATTGATTTATCCAAGACAACTTCTTGCCTAGTTTTATCTATGCTTAAACCTTTAAATTCAACTTTATCTACTATGCCTGCATTTGAATGGCTACGCCTAAGTATAGATTGTATTCTTGCAATTAATTCTCTTGGTTCAAAAGGTTTAGCAAGATAATCATCTGCCCCTAGCTCTAAACCGACAACCCTATCTGTAACATCACCTCTAGCTGTGAGCATAATAACTGGTGTTGATAATCTTTCCCTAATTTTTCTTAAAATCTGGAAACCATCCATACCTGGGAGCATAATATCTAAAATTATTAGATCTATATCTTCCTTCTCTAAATATGATAGTCCTTCTTCAGGTGTATGTTTTATTTCTATATCAAATTTTTTTTCTTTTAAAAATTCTGCTACCAATTCTGCTAATTTGACATCATCATCAATCATTAATATTTTATCCATTGATTCCCTTTTTTAATAATTTGGATTACTGTTGTTAAGTTTTTCTTTTAAATTATTTATTTGTAATTTAAAGTCTGCATTGTCTTTAATTTTTTTTTCAATATTTTTATATGCATGTACTACTGTAGAATGATCTCTACCACCTATTTTTGCACCTATATGAGCTAGAGAAGCTTCTGTATAATCTTTACAAAGATACATAGCAGTTTGTCTTGCCAATGCAACTTTTAGTGTCCGGTGTTTACCGACAATTTGCCTTTCAGTTACTTTCATATCTTTACAAACTAATTTTACAATATAATCAATATTAATTTTTGTTAATGATATTGTACCTAAAACATTTTTTAAAACATGTTTTGCCAAATTAATTGTAATATCTTCTCTACGTAAAGAGGATAGTGCCAACAGCTTTACAAGGGCACCTTCCATTGCTCTAACATCACCCTTTATAGCTGAGGCAATTAATTCCGTAACATCATATGGAATTTCTAACCCATCATCTTCCCCTTTTTTCATAAGTATTGCTATTCTAGTTTCTAAATCTGGGGGCTGTATATCAACTATAAGACCAGATTGAAATCTAGAGACTAAACGCTCTTTAAGACCTTTAAGTTCATTTGGATGTCTATCAGTTGTCAATACAATTTGCTTTCCTTTTTGAAAAAGATCATTAAATAAGTGAAAAAATTGCTCTTGTGTCTGTTCTTTAGATTGAAAAAACTGTGCATCATCAAGTAAAACCATATCTACATTCCTATAATGGCTAATAAACTCTGTTGAGTGATTTTTTTGTATAGATGTTATAAAATCTAACATAAATTTTTCACTAGTTAAGTATACAACTCTCATATTTGGATTAGTAGACACAATATGGTTTCCAATTGCTTGAAGTAAATGTGTTTTACCTAATCCTGGGGGGCTGTATATCAACAAGGGATTATAAGGAGTTTGCCCTGGATTTTCAGCTACAGAAGATGCTGCAGCTTTGGCAAATTGGTTACTTTTACCTTCAATAAAATTAGAAAAGATATATCTAGAATTCAGTTGTGATTTACGATGATAATTCCTTGGAAGTGGTTTATTAGTATTAGAAAGGGTAGGAATTTCTTCAATTTTCTTATCACTAATAACAACACTATAATTGACTATCAAGGGTCTCTGGGCAATTACTTTAAGAGCATCATCAATTAGAAGGCGATATTTAGATTCTAGCCATTCATAGTGAAATTGATTAGGAACTTGTAGTGTAATACTATCAAGATCCATACTAATCGCGGTTATACCATCAAACCATGTTTCAAAAGCTTGTTCTTGAATACGCTCTTTTATAAATAATAAACACTTATCCCAGATTGTATCTTTATTTTCTTTTACATTTTCATTCATAATTTTAGAACGTAGTTTTAATATCTATATTATCTACCTCAATATTCGCTATTTAAATAAACCTAAAACAAGTATTGTATCTAAAATATTTGTAATTTTACAATTATGGTTTTTATTTTCTTTTTTGTTTTAACATTTCTATTCATTTATCACAGAAGTATTTTATGGACTCCAGATAGGGCTAATTATTTACCTATAAATAAAACTATAAAAATAGGACATAGAGGTGCACCAAATTTAGCAAAAGAAAATACAATAGATTCTTTTATTAAGGCATTCGAAAATGGTCTTGAAGGTGTTGAATTAGATGTACAATTATCAAAAGATAAAAAGTTAATAGTTTTTCATGATTGGACAATTGAAACAATTTCAGGCCGACAAGCTATCAATGAACTATTCTATAGTGAATTACAAAATATTTCTAACCGGAATAATACTAATATACCTCTTTTACATGAAGTCTTTGAAATATTACCTGAAAAATGTTTTGTCAATATAGAAATTAAGTCAAAACACTTTTACTCAACTGGTATAGAAGAAAGTATAATTCAACTTATTCATAAATATGATTTACATAACTATGTAATGATATCTAGTTTCAACCCTATTATTTTATATAGAATAAAAAAATACAGATCAAATATTTTAACGGCTTTTCTATGGTCTATGAAAAACAATGCGTTATTGTTTAATACACCATTATGGGTTTGGTTTTGTTGCCCCGATGGAATACATATTAATATAAATTATAAAGAACATAGAATCGTAGCATGGGCCAAAAAGAAAAATATGACAATCTTGGCTTATACAGTAAATAATCTCTCTGACTACGAGTGGGCAAAATCAATAAAACTAGATGGAGTTTTTACAGATAATCCAAAACTTTAGTTATGAAAATTATTTCTATATTAAATTTTAGTTTTAAAACTTAAATAAAAACTAGTAATAACATTTTTAATTGATAACATATAAACAATATAAAATACTTCCTGATGAATATATAAAATCAAAAGTTTTGGAGTTTATATATGAAGATATACCAAGTAGAGACTTAACTACTCAAGGTGTTTCAGAAAATAATAATGTTATTGCTGAAATCCAAGCAGTAGATAGTTTAATTTTTTCAGGAGAAAAAATTATACCTTACTTTTTCCCAAATAGTTGTTCTATAAAATTATACGTGAAAGATGGACAGCTGTTAAAAAATAATTCTATTATTGGTACAATTCAAGGACCTGCAAAAATAATTTTATCACAGGAAAGAAGTATGCTTAACCTAATACAACGGTTATGTGGTATTTCATCAATTACTAAGGAATATGTTCAAATTGCACAACCCTACAACGTTAAAATTTTAGATACTAGAAAAACTACACCAGGTTTAAGGTTGTTCGAAAAATATGCTGTATCCATTGGTGGTGGATTTAACCACAGGTTAAATCTATCTGAAGGAATTCTAATTAAGGATAACCATATCCAGTCTTATGGTTCTATTTCCCAAGCGATAAGTGCAATAAAAAATTTTGATTCTAATTTACCAATAGAGTTAGAAATAGATAGTCTAAATCAATTATCTGAAGGTTTAAAAATGAATATAGAAGGTTATTTACTTGATAATATGTCACCTACTATTGTAGCACAAGCAGTTAAAATAATCAGAAACTATAACAGTGGTAAAAAAATATTTATAGAAGCTTCAGGTGGAATAACAATTAAAAATCTATCCTCTTATTTAGATAGCGGTGTTGATGCAATATCTGTTGGAGCTATAACGCATAGTGTTATTAGTAAAGATATCCGCCTTGAGTTTAATTATAAATAAAGACTAATTAATTTTAAAACTAAAATTATCAATTAAACGTGTTTTTCCTAAGTATACTGCTATACTAACTAATATATCAGTATTAATTGTTTGATTGACCTCGATTAGAGTCTGCTCATCAGCTATCGAAATATAATCGATATTTAACCCTGCATCTTTTAAATTTTTATAAATAGTATCTTTAATTATAGATGTATTTCTTTCTCCTTTTAACAATAAATTTCTACCTGCCTTTAAGGAATTAAAAATATGAGCAGCCAATTCCTTTTGTAAATTGGATAAATAAGTATTTCTAGAACTTAAGGCTAATCCATTTTTGTTCCTAATTGTTGGGCAAGCAATAACTTTTATATCATATGCTAAATCATCTACCATTTTTTTAATAACTCGTAATTGTTGAGCATCTTTATCACCAAAAAATGAATGCGAAGGGGTAATTATATTAAATAATTTACAAACCACTGTTGTGACGCCTTGAAAAAAATGGGGTCTGCTTTTACCTTCTAAATTACAAGAAAGTTTATTTTCTGTAACATATGTGCTAAATTCTTTTGGATATATTTCTAAATCATTTGGTACAAAAATTGCATCTATATTTAATTTCGATAATAACTCTATATCTAAATCTAGTGTGGCAGGATATTCAGAAAAATCTTCACTAGCAGAAAATTGCTTTGGATTTAAATAAATACTAACTATTGTTTTTGAACATAATTTTTTTGATTCTTCTATTAGTGATAGGTGTCCATCATGCAATGCACCCATTGTTGGAATAAAACCTAAAGAACCTGAAATCTTTTTTCTCCAAATTCTAACTTCCTGGATGGTGGATATAATCTTCAATTAAAACTATAAAAAATAGCTAAAAATCTAATTATGCTATTTGCGTATAGTGCTTGAGGGTTGGAAATTGTTTTTGTTCAACTTCTGACTTATACTGGACAAGACAATTTTTAATTTTCTCATTTAAATTTGCATACTTTTTTGCATGTTTAGGAGTGAATGCACTATACATACCCAATATATCATGTAATACCTGAATTTGTCCATCACAACTAGGACCTGCACCAATTCCAATAGTTGGGATATATAATTCATCTGTTATTTTCTCTGCAAGATCTCCTGGAATCCCTTCAAGAACAACAGCAAATGCACCGCTATCCTGAACAGATAATGCATCATTAAATATTTTTTCAGCTTCTAACTCTGTTTTTCCTTGTATCCTATAGCCTGAATTTAAATTGTAAGATTGAGGTAGCAATCCCACATGACCAATGACTGGAATCCCTGCATCGATTATAGATCTAATTTGTTGTTTATATTGGTGACCACCCTCTAGCTTTATAGCTTCTGCGCCACCTTCTTTAATAAATCTTCCAGCATTTCTCACAGCATCTTCTACTGATGCTTGATAAGACATAAATGGCATATCTGCGACTACAAGAGCTTTTTTACTTCCCCTTCTTACTGCCCTTACTAAAAAAATTAATTCCTCCATAGAAATTGGAATAGTTGTATCCATTCCATAGACTACCATCGCAGCACTATCTCCCACAAGCAATAATGGAATATCGATTGAATCTGCAATTGAGGCCGAAATAAAATCATAGGCAGTTATAGTTGCAAAACATTTTTTTGTTTCTTTAAATTTTTTTATATCTGAAATAGTAATTTTCTTCATATAATATTAACCATTGGAAATACTTTCTATATGTTTATCTATAATCTTATTCTCCTCATTAACATGTACAATTTCTGGTACATGATTTATGATATTTTCTCTGGATAATTGACAATAGGAAACTATTATTACTAAATCTCCAATACCAACCAGGTGAGCTGCAGCACCATTTATACACACCTGACCTGTTCCAGCTTTCCCCTTGATAACATAAGTTTCTAACCTATTGCCATTTGTTATATTAAGAACCTGTATTTTTTCAAATTCTTTTAATCCAGCTGCAATCATTAAATTTTCATCTAAGGTTAGCGATCCAACATAATCTAAATTCGCTTCCGTTACTGTTGCACGATGAATTTTTCCCTTTAACATTTCAATTAACAAAACATTTACCTATTTAAGTGAGTCTGTTAATTTACAATTATTAACTATTTCTTTCAATAGCTCATGAAAAATTTATTTTATTTTTATAACAAGAAATAATAGGACTTTTTTATAATAAATTATTTTGTATTTATCCACATTATAAGGTATATTTTTCGTGCATAATAACAATATGTTGTGGTAGTTTAATTAACTTAACATTTAACTAATTATACAATGCCCTAATCATTGTATACAGACTGTGTCAATGAATCAAAAATATTTAACTTTAATTTTCCTAGTAATTAGCTTGGCCTTAATGTCTTGTGGAGGGTCTGCTGCAAATGTTGGAACCTCAACAGAAAATAGCAAACCTGTTGAAAAGGAATTAGATAACAGTTCTGATTTAGATAATAATTTTGTTGAAATAATTGAGCAACTTCATTCGGAAATAAATCAATTGAAAAGTGATATAGAATTTCAAAATGATATAACAGAAAGGCTCAAGAATGAAGAAGCAATGAAAAATCCATTTGGCATATATAACAAAGAAATTGTTTTAGAAAATGGTAGCTCTGTTTTGGGAAAAATAATATATCAAGATACCGATGTCATGAAAGTAGAAACTTTAATTGGAAAGCTTATAATAGATAGAAATACAATTGTAAGAGTAGTTAATTGGGATGGTTTGGGCAGGAATACAAATAGTAATTCTAATTCTGAGCAGGCAAGTTTTAATCAAGATAATTCTGGTCAGTATCTAATCCAACAAAGGATAGAATCTCAATCTGCCAAGCTTATTCTCCTGGGAGATATTATAGAAGAAAAAAATCAATCGGGGAATACAATACTTAAAGGCCAAATTAAGAATATTGGTGCCAAAAGAGCCGATTTTGCAAAAGTTATTTTCACATTTAGAATTAACTGGCAAGGAGATACAGAGAGTCGCACAACATTTGTAAAGGGCTCTACTTATACATTTGATGATACTGATATTTCTTCAGATAATTCATTGTCACCTGGCTCTGTAGGTGATTTTGAGCTTGTTATTCCCAAAGATTTAGAATTTATAGGATATAGTTATGAAATTAATTTTACTGAATACTAGTAGTTTAAGTAGTAGGGTTAAATATTCTTGAGTTCAGTAAATAAATTTTTTCTATCAAAAATTATGGGATTAAAAACTAAATGAAGTATCTAAAATTATTGTAGAATAATACTAATTAATGATATTACTTAATAGTTTATGAAGAGTGAAAATAAATTATTTTTCCTTCTTTTTATTATAACATTTTGTATTCTAGAAGCAAACTCTAGAGTAGCATTGTCTAGACCAGGTAAAATGCTACGTATACCAAGTGCAGATTTTAATGATCAAAAAAAATTATTTTCCATCAATCTATCATCAGAAATAGTATCTTCACAACAAAACAACTCAGCATTTTCTGTCAATTTTTCTAATAATTTAGGATATAAGTATGGATTATCATTTTCTAAACCTATTGATCCTACAAATTCATTAGAGTTAGGTTTTCATATTCAAAAAAACATCTTACAATTTGATGATATTTTTATTGAAGTTGGAGCACATGATATTTTATATAGACAAGGCAGTGAATCTTACAATGGTATCGATACTAAGGGAATATCTTTATTTGGTGTAATTAGTAGTAAAAAAAATATCAATGATTATTCTATTTCTACTCATATGGGGGTTGGAACTGGAAAAATTAATTCAGATTCACAAATATATTCTGAGGATCCAAAACAAAGATTAGATGCCTTCCTTGGGTTTAGGTTTATGGATCTACGAGGAAATACTTTAATCGCAGAATATGATGGAGCTGGAATTAATTTAGGCCTTGCTATGCCAATTTTTATAAACTATAGTATTAATATTGGCATTACGAAATTTGATGAATTTAATGAATTTGCAACAGAAGATCGCACTCAAGATGATTATTCTTTATTAAAAGCAGATGCTCCTTCCGTTTTGTTTGGTATAAGTATGGATATTCCTAACATATCAGAAGAAAATGATAAAGTTGTGCAGGGAAATGGTATATATGCTAAAACCGACTCATCTATACTTTATTACGATCCAATATGTACTGAAGTCGTTGAGCTTTTAAAGGATTCTATAAGCTTAAATAAAAATACTATTGAA
>Ga0111541_10000149_pt1 | contig 21506 bp, 19 predicted proteins | sample Knorr_S7_td_DCM__FD_83039 | JGI IMG/M metagenome (GOLD analysis project Ga0111541, IMG submission 83039) | Marine microbial communities from Southern Atlantic Ocean transect - Knorr_S7_td_DCM_ad_131m_LV_B (version 2) (version 2) | ecosystem: Environmental > Aquatic > Marine > Oceanic | place...
ATTTACCCAATTTCTGATCTATTACTAACTTTCTATCTTCTACTACAATATTTCCTCTGAGTATCGTGGTAACAGGCCAGCCTTGAGCATGAAATCCTTCCCAAATACTGTAATCACTTATATGGAAGTCACTCATCTCTAAGTTTTTATCAAACGACGGATCTATCAAAACAATATCTGCATCAGATCCAGGTGCTATTAAGCCTTTCTGAGGATACATTCCCATAATCTTAGCCGCATTGCTGGAAGTAACTTCTACAAATCTCTCTAAAGACATCTTTTGCCTACTGACACCTTCACTAAAAGTAACGCCCATTCTAGTTTCTATCCCGTTATGGCCGCCAGTAACATCTGATACTTTCTTTCCTTCAACTTTAAGATTCCAATTGGTACAGTATTCATCAGTAGCAACAGTACTCAATCCATAATCCACCAAGCCTCTCCATAAAGATTGTCTATCTGATTCAGACTTCAAAGATGGATAAGTATGATATTTCATGCCAAACTCTTCTTTGTAATGATCGGCATTAAAGCAACAATAATTATGTAATGTCTCACCATAAATTGGCATGCCTTTTGACCTAGCTTCTCTAACCGCCAATAAACCTTCGTTAGCACTGACATGAACAAAATAAACAGGAGAACCGGTCCATTCGGACACACGTATTACTCTTCTGAAAGATACATCTTCTGACTCGTTACTGTGTACCAAGTGCATATTCCACCATTCTGTATTTTCATTACGGGCTAATTTCTCATACATGTGTTGAACCATATCATCATCTTCTGCATGAACCATCAACATAGCTCCTGTCCTATGAATAGTCTCCATCAAATCATGTAAATGACCCATCTTGACCATACGAGGTTCTCCTGCCATTTCTGGAGGCCTGATGTTGGTTGTGAAAATTTTAACTGTAGCAAAACCATCTTCGATAAACTCATGCAATCCTCCCATAATCCTGTCAGGAATCTCCCCTAAAAGCATCAGATGGTGGGAATAATCTGCATAAGATTTGCCTGTCCATTCATGAGCTCTTTCAGCCAAGGCCTGTTCAATGCTGATTCCTGGGTATTGAATCGCAAAATCCAAAATGCTTGTTGTGCCTCCAAACATAGATGCTAAGCTAACTTGCTCGGGAGGAGCCGTTTTTTCTGAATGACCCATTATAGGAGCTGATATATGAGCGTGCGGTTCTATCCCTCCAGGAACAACAATTTTGCCTGTTGCGTCCAATACTTTATGAGCTTGCTCATCAATCGAGTCAGGGAGGGACACATTAGCGATTTTTTCACCTACTATTCCGACATCCCACAATCCTGATCCCCATGGAGTTACTACCGTTCCACCTTTTATTAATAGATCTAACATAAAACCTCCTAAGGAATAATTAAGAAGGGTTTTTTGCCGAGGTTGATTCCGGCAAATATGTCTCCCAATCTGCCACTTGTTCTTTCTTGGTAGAAGGAAGCAACATAATTGAAATAACACCCATTAAACTAAATGCCATTGACACAATCAAAGTAGCGTCAAAATCTCCCGTAAGATCCCGTAGGAACCCTCCGATCATGGCACCTGAAGCCATACCTGTTCCAGCTCCCATCATTTGCCATCCGTAAGTTCGCGCAACTGGGGCACCTTTATAATATTGACGGTTTATTATCGGGAAAGAACTCATTTCTCCACCAAATCCAATACCAAATAACACAGCAAACAAATAAAACATCCAAAGATTCGGGCCTAATAACAAAATCACTATCGGTAAAACCTGTAACAAGAAACACAATCCCATAATCAATTTACTGCCTAACAAATCAGACAATATGGGGGATCCGAATCTAGTCAAAGTACTTGAAACTGACATCACTATAAAAACAGCCGCGGCTTGAACCGCACTCAGACCATTATGCTCAGCTATTGATGCTAACCAAACCACAATTATGGAATGACCCGCACATCCCCAATAATGTATCCCAATAAGATTCCAAAAGGCGTTTGTCTTTTGAGCGCGTTTAAGGAAAACGGTTGAACGAATTTTGGCATCATTCCCGGTAGAAGGCACCTCGATAGGTTCATCAGGGTCTGCACCTAGAGGTCTTAAGTTAACATCGCTTGGGTGATTTCTGTAGAGCATTATAGCCAGCAGTAATACGATTCCTCCCCCTATACCGGGTAACCAAAAAGCCCCTCTCAATCCAAATTGCTCAAAGCTTAATATATATAGAACAATCGGAGCGGCAACAACCGGTCCTAATCCTTGAGAGGATTGTAATATTCCCATTCCTATACCTAGGTGTTTCTTAAACCAAACAGAAACCCCAACCGTTAATGGAACCTGGAATATTGCCATTGATAAGCTAACAATAATTCCAAAATAGAAGTAAAATTCCCATAAAGTACGCATCGTTGAGGTAAGCACCATTCCAGCAACAAAAATGACAGTCCCGACCAACAAAGCTCTTCTGAATCCTAATCGATCACCTATCCAACCAGCCGTAGGACCAAATAAACCAGAAGCTATCCACTGTATGGCAAATCCATAACCAACCATTCCGTAGCTCCATCCAAAAGTCTCAACAATTCTAGGAATTAAAATACTAGAAGCAGTACGGAACGAGGAAGCTGACAGGCGCATAATAGCTGCTGAGAAAACAACAACCCACGCATAATGTATTCTTGAGGTCATGCTACTCCTACGGATTTGAATATCGAATCATTTCAATATTTGTATTAGAATACAAATACTATCGGTTTACGGTATGGTACATATTAAGTATTAGTTTGTCTAACATTTGAAGAGTTACTAAATGAATTCCAACTTAACAATGATAAATATTCCCTTAGTCGAGGACATTTCAAATGACTCTGGAAACAATCTAATACAAAATCTACGTTCAATCTTAGGGGTTCAATCTGTTGAGACAAAAACAAACAACGACATTAGCATCAGTTTCGATGGCAGATTCCTATCTCTATCCAGCCTTAAAATAGGAATAGAACGAGCGGGTTACACCATTAAATCTACAAACCTTACCCTAAATATAACAGGCATGACGTGTGGTGCATGCGTTAACCATGTTGAGACGGCAATCCGAAATATTCCTTATACTCTTGAAGCTAATGTCAATTTAGCAACAGAACGTGCGAACATACAATACATAGAAAATGATTCCACAGAATCATCAGACTTCATTGAAGCGATATCTAGTGCGGGATACTCAGCTGCTATGCCAGGAAATTATAGCCAAGAAGTAGATAGGCTTAATAAAAATGATGAACTTCGAAGCATCAAAAACCGATTAGCCATATCATTTCTGGGAAGCATGTTCATTTTCTTAACGAGCATGCATTTCTTACCTTGGCATTCGATAACCTCGAGTATTCCATATTTAGAGGTATATTGCTTAATCATTGCAACAATTATCCAATTTTGGTGCGGTTACAGCTTTTATACATCAGGCATCCGAAGTTTAATAGCATTAGCCCCCAACATGAACAGCCTTATAATAATTGGCACAAGCGTTGCATATGGGTATAGCGTTTTCCTAACTGTTATTAATACTAGCTTCTTCAACCCCTCGATTTCCAATATGTTCCCTCCATACTTATTCTTCGATACCTCTACTATGATCATCACTTTAATAATTATGGGTAAATATCTGGAAACCATTGCCAAGGTAAAAACATCACAATCAATTAGGCAACTCATTCAATTACGTCCTACTACCGCAACTTTATTAAGGAATGATGAACAAATTGAAGTGGGCATAAACGAAATAAAAATTAACGATGTGATATTAATTAGACCCGGAGAAATTATTCCAATAGACGGAACTATACTGTCTGGATTTACTAGCATAGATGAATCAATACTTACCGGAGAGTCAGTCCCTCAAGATAAAGGCCCTGACTCAGTAGTTTACACGGGCACAATAAACTTTGACGGTTCTATTACAGTAGTTACAACTAAGAACGTCGACGATTCTTTGTTATCACAAATAATATCTCTAGTAGAGCATGCACAAGGCTCCAAAGCACCAGTCCAAATTCTGGCAGATAAAATATCTTCTGTTTTCGTCCCCGGAATATTAGCAATAGGGTTCCTCGCATTCCTAGGCTGGGGATTATTTGGGCCCTCGCCTCAATGGATAATTGCTTCTACAGCATTCATATCTATAATAATTATCGCCTGTCCGTGTGCCTTAGGGTTAGCTACACCAACAGCCATAGTAACCAGTACAGGAAAAGCCGCCCAATTAGGTATCTTAATAAAAGACGCAGAAACTTTAGAACAACTCAAACATATCGACACAATAGTATTTGACAAAACAGGAACACTGACCGAAGGAAATTTGGAAGTTTCGTCAATTGAATCAACTTCATTACATGAAGACAAATTCCTAAAAATAGCTGCTTCAATTGAAAACCATTCAGAACACCCTATAGCAAAAGCTATAGTACAACACGCCAGGACAAAAAATATTGTAGTAGAAGATGTTACAGACTTTAGAAATCATCCAGGTTTAGGAGTGACTGCGACACAAAACAACAAATCAATTATCATGGGCAATCTACAATTTATGAAATCATTCAATCTTGATGTCCCTGAATTGGACACGGTTGCCACTAGAGTTTATTTATCCATTAACGATGAATTTGTAGGATTCATAACTCTGACGGATAAAATTAAAGAGTCTGCTGCCTACACTATCCAAACATTGAAAAATACCGGGAAAAACATCATCCTGGCAAGTGGTGACAATCCGCAAGTTGTTGAGCATGTCGCGGAGCAACTTAGTATTCAACAATATTATTCACAAACTACACCACAAGAAAAATTCTCTCTCATAACCGATTTGCAATCTATGGGACGGAAAGTGTTGATGATTGGAGATGGGATAAATGATGCTCCAGCCCTCACTCAATCTGACATTTCAATGGCAATAGGACAAGGCTCAGACATATCTATAGAAGCATCTAAAATCACTCTGCTTAGACCTGATCTAACGTCCATACTGGATTCAGTCAAACTAAGTGAGGTCACATCAAGAATCATAAAACAAAATTTATTTTGGGCATTCTTTTATAATTTATTACTAATACCAATAGCAGCGGGGGCTTTATATCCTGTATTTAGTATTATCAATTTCAATCCTACAAACTTAAGTTTTATATTTGGGGATACGGGATTCCTCAATCCTGTTATGGCAGCTTTTGCCATGGCATTTAGTTCAATAACAGTGATATCAAACTCTTTACGGATTAAGAATTTCAACCCTTAGATCAACCACAACACCTTTTGTATTTCTTACCACTTCCGCATGGGCATGATTCATTACGGCCAATTTTTTTTCCGGTGGTATCTACGACCAATTTGGGGCTCTTTTGTCTTGGTATAGGAGCTTGCCCCGCCTCAATATGAACATTAAATAAGCTTTTAAGCATATCTGACCGTATTCGAGTTAATAGCTCAGTAAATAATTTAAATCCCTCTGTTTTATAAACAATCAACGGATCTCGCTGCCCATATGCGTGCAAACCAACTCCGGTTCTTAAATTTTCCATTGTGGTTAGGTGAGATAACCATCTGGTATCAATCGATTTAAGTAGTAATATTCTCGAAGCCAGGACCATATTATCCTGAGTCAATTCTTGTTCTTTCACCAAATAAACTTCTTCAGAGTGGTCATGCAGTACATCTTTAACATATTTTTGGTCAAGCTGTGCTAAAGATTCTTCTTCAATAATTTCTTCCGGAACAGTACTTATTGCACCCAATTCGGCATAGAAAGCATCATAATCCCAAAAGTCGCTATTGTGCCCTGATAGATATTGATCAACTATTGCATCGTATTCATCACACAACAATGTTTTAATTTTATTTTTTAATTCGGCGGAATCTAGTATGTCGTTACGCTCTTGGTAAATAACTGTTCTCTGATTATTAAGAACATCATCATAATTCAATAAATGTTTCCTGATATCAAAATGATATCCCTCAACTTTCACCTGAGCACCTCTGATAGATCGAGTTATAAGTTTATTTTCAATGGGAATATCTTCTTCCAATCCAGTCCAACTCATGACTGACTTGATACGCTCTCCTCCAAATCTCTGCATCAAATCATCTTCTAAAGAAACATAAAATTGAGAAGTCCCTGGATCTCCTTGTCTACCGGCCCTACCACGCAGCTGGTTGTCTATTCGCCTAGAGTCATAATGCTCTACACCAATCACATGAAGTCCTCCCAAATCTATTACAGATTCATGTTCTGACTCCCAATTCTCAGTATTGTCAGACTTACCTCCAAGCACTATATCCGTGCCTCGACCAGCCATATTAGTAGAAACTGTAACTGCTCCTAATTGCCCTGCACCCGCTATGATCTCAGACTCATTAGCATGGTTTTTAGCATTCAGAACATTGTGAGGTATGCCTCTTTTCTTTAATCTGTCACTAAGATATTCGGAATCATCTATTGAAGCTGTTCCAATCAAAATAGGTCTTCTTGTTTCATAAGTAGATGCTATATCTTCTACAATTGCAGCCCATTTAGATTTGGAATTTTGAAATACTAAATCACTCTGGTCTTCTCTTTGCATTGGCAAATTAGTAGGGATCTCTGTGACTTCTAATCCATATATTTGATAAAACTCGTCAGATTCAGTCAAAGCAGTTCCAGTCATACCTGATAATTTAGTATAAAGTCTAAAATAATTCTGCAATGTAATAGTAGCGTAAGTTATACTTTCTTTTTGAATGCGTAACCCTTCTTTTGCTTCCACTGCCTGATGGAGACCATCTGACCAGCGCCTCCCATATTGTAGTCGCCCAGTAAACTCATCTACAATTACAACCTCTCCATCCCTAACAACATAATCTCGATTCTTTTGTTTAGAGAATTGCGCCACCACGGAATTCTCTGCAAAATGCACCAAATGAAAGTTATCTGGATCATACAAATTATCCACTTTTAACCACTGTTCGAATTTTTGTATGCCCTCTTGAGTTAATGATGTTCCTTGGGTTTTTTCATCAACTACAAAATCATCATTCTCTCTAAGACGCGTAGATAATTTAGAAAATTGGCCATATAAATTTACTGGTTCTTCAGCTGGACCACTAATAATTAAAGGAGTACGCGCTTCATCGATTAAAATATTGTCAACTTCGTCCACAATTGCAAATTCCAAACTCTTCTGGACCCTCTGTTCACTCTCCACACTCATATTATCTCTGAGATAATCGAATCCGAACTCATTATTGGTGCCGTACAATATGTCCGAATCATACGCAATAGTCCTATCTACTAACTTCATGCAATCTGTTGATTCTGGATCATATACATAGGCGCTATCATGTTGAAGGCATCCCACAGTAAGACCTAATAACGAATATATCGGTCCCATCCACGCTGCGTCCCTAATCGCAAGATAGTCATTTACAGTAACAACGTGCACTGACATCTCTAAAGCGTTAAAAAAAGCCGGCAAAGTAGCTACTAAAGTTTTCCCTTCCCCTGTTTTCATTTCAGCTATCTGGCCACTATGCAGAGCAATTCCTCCAATTAACTGAACGTCATAATGCCTTTGGCCCAAAGTTCGTTTGGCAGCCTCTCTCACTAATGCAAATGCAGGGACTAAAATATCATCAAGTTTCTGCCCATTAGCAACACTCAACTTTAAGTCATTCGCTTTTGAATGGACTCCATTATCATCCAAAATTGAAAATTCTTGTTCTAAATCATTAATTTGATCAACTAATTTCTGCGCACGTTTAATGATCTTATTATCACCAGTTAGTTTTTTAAATAATGTAACCATATAGTCATATATTTTAATTTATTCTTTTTGAAGATTCACTATGCTTCTAAGACATATCCTGTACTAACTTCTCAATTTCTGTTGATAGTTGCAATTCATCTCCAGAAATTCTATTTTTTATGTCATGTTGCGCAACAGTGATATCATCAGTGCCCAGTTGCGTCACAGTATACCTTTGATACTGCATACTATAAGGATATGCCCTTTGAATATAGTTCATTTTCTGTAACTCAGTAATTGCTTTTGCTACTCGGGATTTCCAGATTGGATTACCGTCCTGACCAATCATTTGCTCATATTGTTGAAGGTTTTCAGGTAACTCAACGAGGATTGTATCCTCCCATAATGTTATCAACTGCTGAACCTGAAAAACTGATTTCGGGAAAAACTTAGTGATCAATAACAGGATTACATATAAATTTGTGTTTGGTTCATTCATGTTTACTTGATTCTAGATAAAAACTTTTATGAATTTTCCGTCTGTACCCCGTTCCAATGTTTAGTCCATTGTTCTCTCATTTCAAGTTCAGTCTGACCTGAAGCATATCCTGGAGATATCATTAACGAAGCATCTTTAACTTTCACTATGACATACCTTTTACTTGGATACGATCTCCCACTTCGTTTAGCAGTCACAGCATCATGAATTTCGTTAAATAGATCGCCTTCAACCAAAACGATACCGTCTCCCTTGAATAAGTATCCTTTTCTTGCGAAATAATCCAAAACATTAATCTCACAAGCAGGATTTTGCTCTAAGTTTGCAATGGTGTCCGGAGAGCCCAAATCAGCAAACACCAAATGATCATCATCCCAAACGGACATAGTACCTTTAGGTGATAAGTTTGGTAATCCCTGAGGCGAAACCGTGGCAATAAACCCCATTCTTTGCTGCCTAATCATTCTTTTCATATCTTCCGTAAGAACACTCATTACAAATACCTCTTTTTGGTCAGTTCACATTGGAGCGGGCGAAGGGATTCGAACCCTCGACTTTTTGCTTGGGAAGCAAACACTCTACCACTGAGTTACGCCCGCATTACAATGGCGATTAAACTGCAGCGGTCAGAATTATTTCTACCCAAACACCTGCCCTAGCTAGGTGAGCTGAGCCACACGCTCTAGCAGGAGCAGAACCCTCTGGAAGCCAAGCATCCCATACAGCATTCATTTCATCGAAATAACGCATGTCATCCAACCATATTTCTGCACGTAATAACTTAGATTTATCAGAGCCTGCATTTTTTAACAGGTCATCAACTTTAGACAGTATTTCCGTAGTTTGAGAGGTGATGCTTTCATACGCTGTCCCTGTAGTACCGGCAAGATATACCACTCCGTTATGAACAACGCTTCTACTCATCCTAGCACCGGTTTCAGATCTTATAATTTCCATGTATTCTCCTCCTATTAAAGTAACTTTGGTTAGGCACGTAATAATATAATGCCAACCAATATTAACGATGATTTGAGTATTATACTAGAAATTTAAGTAGCTTATGTAAATCAAGCACGTGGCATCAAAATAGCTTAAAGCAGTGCTTAAAACATCTGTAGTAAGTTAGAGGCTTTCGAATTGAGCCTCTCTATAGAACAGTTACGGCTTGTGCTTACCTATTAAATCTGCAACCCTGCCATCTATATCGCCTAGTTCGACTCCTGCGTCAGACCTTGCGACACCTAAGTGTGCATCTTGTTCTATTTCTTCCCATTCAGGCTCTAGTTCGAATTCATCTCTGAGTTCTTCAAATAAATTGTCTAAACTCTGTTTGTCAAACATACTTCCTCTCTCGATCTGTCTTTATGGTCCCAAATAATGTTATAAGTGCTTCAGCTTAAATATATGGACCAAGCCCTAGTCTATCCCAATCCATTTCCAATGACAAGTCTTAATTGCATATTAAAACTTTTTATTAATTAGTCTTTCAGCACCATTGCGTCTCTTCCTGCTGTTTCTCCAGCCAATTTACCGAAAGTCATACCCGCTGAAAGTCCAGATCCGCCCGGATAATTATAATAAAATAACCCTCCTACCATTTCACCGGCAGCATACAACCCAGGAATTGGCTCTAGGCTACTATTCATAATTTGTCCTCTATTATTGATTTTAACTCCGCCAAAAGTAAAACTAATACCTGTGGTAACTGCGTATCCAACATAAGGTGGAGTATCTATTGTTTCCGCCCAATTTGTTTTATTGACCTCTAGTCCTTCCGTACATCGTCCATCTTTAATTGTTGGATTGTATTCTATGTCTGTTCTAACAGCTTTATTGTAAGCTTCAATCTCTTCAACTAATCCTTGAGGATCTATATCTAACCCTACAGCCAATTCCTCAATAGTATTAGCTTCAAAACGGGTCACCTCTGGAATATTATATTCATCTCGCAATAATTTTCTCTCAATTACTTTGCCATCAAATATCTGATATGCCAATCCTTGAGGTTGGTCCATCAAAGCTCTTCCATATGTCACATAAGTATAGTTTCTGAAATCGTACCCTTCATCGACAAATCTCTTACCATTGAGATTCACAATCAACCCGAACGGATAAGAATGTTTTTGGTACAATTCGGTAATATTTCTATCCCCAGATGCAGGAGCATTCATATCCCACGCTACTGCGTGACATCCGCTGTAATGCCCATGAGACTGTGCACCAACCTCTAATGCCATCCTAATTCCATCACCAGTGTTATAAGGAACTCCTCTAACTTTTACATTTTCCCATCCTGGACCTAAGTACCTAGACCTCATTTCTGCATTAGCTTCAAATCCACCTGAAGCCAGTACTACTGATCCAGCCGAAATATCTTCAAATCCGTCAGGGCCCAAAACGGTTATACCGCAAATCCTACCTTTATTATCTTGAATCAATTTTTTCGCTTCTGTTCCATACCTAACTTCAATTCCATCCCGTTTACAAACCTCAAATTGTTGATCTGAAAGACCTTTCCCTGCACCAACGGCCTCTACAATAGCACCGCCCCAAAATCTATATTTATCCCCGTCTTTAAACGCCTGTCTACCGAAAGCCATGACAAAACGTACGCCTTTCTGAGTTAACCATTTCATTGTGGGAAGAGACTGCGTAGTCAAAATTTGAGCCAATTCTGGATCTGTCAATCCGTGTGTAACTCTCATCATATCGTCATAGAATTGGTCCTCTGTGTAACTCCCGACTTCAATCGAATTTTCTTCAGTTTCAGACATATCATAAATAACTTCTTTTAAATCTTCGATTCCATCAAAAGAAAATCGAATGAGGCCACCGGTAAAATATGTGTTGCCTCCACGAAAATATTCTGGAGCTTTTTCTAGCACTAATACTGAACTACAATTTTCTTTTGCTGCAATAGCAGCACTTAAAGCTGCATTACCAGCACCAACCACAATGACGTCATATGTATTTTCCACTTTTCACCTCTTGGAATCATCTTAAGTTAATAATTGATCCGTTTTACTGTTCTTATATCCAGATATTCTACCAATCCAATTATCATGATACAAATACCTATTATTAAAGTAATTTCATTTGCTGGGTGTTATCTTCTAGCAAACAATCGGGAGTGTTATTCTTAACAGAATTAATTTTAGGTGACACTTTAGTCAATCTAAGATTAATCTTAGATTGATAGTCTAATGCTTTCTTTAAAAAATCCATTTCTCCCATATGAGACTTTTCTATTTTCAAGTCGATGTCTGTAGTTAGAATTACCGGAGACCTGTGATGGATTTTTCCCAATCGAGCACCTGCAGGACAAGTTAATACTGAGCAACTCAAAAAAGATGAAGTCTCCCTAAAAATCCCTAACATCAAAAACAATCCAGACTCTTGCAGCTGAACATTGTATGGAATTCTTTCTTTACTTACCTTATCCCATTCATAAAATCCAGAAGCTGGAATAAAGCATATCCTACCCGTTCCTTTATTCCAGATATCCCTCTCAAGAATGCCCTCTGTCCTTGTGTTGCTCATCAACACAGATCTGTTTTCCGATGTTGTGATTGGAATTCCCCATTGCATCCTGCTTCCACGGAACTCGCCTGCCATTTCAGATATCACAGAAATCTGATGTGATGGAGCTATGTTAAAACTAGGGATTTGTTCAAAATCCCATAAAACGTGTGGTAATTGAGCTGATAAATCACTAGTGGTATACGATAAATTGAACCTTCCGCACATTCTATTGCCTTTTACCTGCCATTAAATACAATGTTTTGAATTGACCGTTAGCACGTTATAAATATACAATAGCTATAACAAATTGCATAATATGCGTTTAAAGGGGGGCACCATGAACGTTACATCAATAGCGATCGAAAAACTCAAAGAAGTTATCAACCAAGAAGAACAAGCTAGTTCTTTAAGAGTTGTAGCTATGCCTGCCGACCATGGCGGACTTCAATACATGCTAACCATGGAAAAAGAAACCCAAGATGATGACACGGTAATGTCACTAGATGGAGTAGACTTTGTAATGGACTCTGATAGCGCCCCATTCCTTGAAGAAGCTACGATCGATTATATCGAGAACTTCGGTGGACAAGTAGGATTTGTGATTAACAATCCTCTTTATGCTAGCGCAGGTGGTGGCTGCGGCGGCGGCGGCGGCGGATGTGGCTGCGGCGGCGGCGGCGGTGGCTGCGGTGGTGGCGAAGCTGAAGCAGGCTGTGGCGGCGGCGGCGGCGGATGTGCTTGCGGCGGTGGTGGCTGCGGCGGTCATTAAACAAACAAAAATTCAATAATAGGAAAAGGTCTCTATTACTGAGACCTTTTTAAATTAAGCTATGAATAATTCTCCTCACGGAAAAACATCCGAAAGTTTCAGACCTGTAATTATGGGCCTAAATGGCATGGTTGCATCTGGTCATCCTCTAGCATCCGAAGCAGGTATCAACGTTATGAGAAACGGAGGGAACGCAGTTGATGCGGCCCTTGCAGTAGCATCCACTCTATCAGTAGTAGAACCTATGATGTCCGGACTAGGAGGGGATGGATATATCATGGTCTACTGGAAAGATACCGATAGCATAGAAATCATCAATGGCACAGGTGCCGCGCCATTAAAAGCCGAACCGCACCTATTCAAGGATACAGGGATTCCATCCAAAGGCATACTTTCAGTCTCCACTCCAGGTTTAATACATGCGTGGTTTGATGCTTATGACAAATATGCATCTCTAGACTTATCCGCATTGTTTTCTGATTCCATCCGCATAGCGGAACAGGGATTCCCAGTCACTCATTACTTATCAAATGCTATCGGGGAAGATTCCTTACTATGTTCATTTGAGGATTCCAAAAAAATATTCACTAATAACGGAAGTCCCTTAGCGCCTGGAGAAATCCTTGTCCAGAAAAACCTCAGCAAAACACTAAAAATACTGGCTAAAGAAGGAAGAAATTCATTTTATAACGGCAGTATTGGTAAATCATTAGTTGAATTCATTGATAAACACGGAGGGTTACTAACTCAAAAGGACTTCAGCGATTGTAGCTCTCGAACAGAATCTCCTATATCTACAACGTATCATGGGTATACAGTGTATGAATCACCACCTAACTCAAGTGGCCATATTTTACTTCAAGAGCTAAATATTTTAGAGAAATTTGATATCTCAGATTTCGAGCCTACATCCTCAGAACTCATTCATTTAATGATAGAAGCAAAAAAACTGGCTTTCAACGATAGAGAACACTACATGTCCGATCCTGATTTTATTGATATTCCTATTGAAGGCATGTTAAGTAAAAAATATGCTGCTCATCTGGCATCATTAATTGATGTTAGCAAAGCAAGCAATTCTACAAATAAAACAAATCCGTGGGAATACCAAAAACAACAACGACAAAATCCTATAAATGACCGAACTGGAGTTGCAGAAGAATCAGAAAACACAACTTGCTTCGTGGTAGTAGATAAGTATGGTAATGCTGTTTGCCAACTACAAAGTCTTCAAAGCTCGTGGGGATCAGGAATGATTGCAGGGGATACCGGTATACTATTAAATAACCGCATGACGTATTGGCATCTAGAACCAGAACATCTAAATTATCTACAACCCGGACGAAGAGTAAGACACACAATGAACACTGTGATGGTTTTTGAAGAAAAAACCAAAAAATTAAAATGGGTCTTAGGGACACCTGGAGCTGATACCCAAGTACAAAGCAACTTCCAAGTACTGATTAATTTGATCCATTTTGGGTACAATGTGGCCGAAGCCGTCGAAGCGCCTCGGTGGAAAGACATCTTAAGTCCTACTGAATCAAATTATCCTCATACTTTTACTAACGAATTGATTATAGAAAATCGATTCCCCGAAAAAACTATTTCAGATCTCAAACAAAAAGGACACCAGATTAGAAATCTAGCAAAATGGGACGGAATCGTAGGGCGAGAAATGATCATACAATCAGACTCTAAAACCCATACCCTACACGGAGCAGCCGACCCTAGATATGACGGCTATGCAATCGGTTGGTAAATAATCGTAGAGAGGCGATTACATTGAACATTCCAGGGGAAAAACGAAGTCTTCTTCCAGACGAAAGCGGAGATCAGGCAGGCAAATTCGCAGAAGCTATACGTGATAACGACATGGACACTGCCTGGAAACTTCTATCTAAAGAAACTAGAGGAATGAGAATGGGAGTGTGGGCGACTAAAAACAATATTAATATGCAGGAAGCATACCAAGCAGGTTATAACCCAGACCATGTCAGGAGACACGAGATGATGACAGATTTTCGCACTACCGTGTTAAGCATGTGGGCTCTAGAAGATCTAACAGATTTAGGGGTATCACCTTCCAGTTACATTGACGATACCCATTGTTTTGCATTCCTTCCGTTTGGAGTTACTAAAGACGAGAATACTATAAACAGTAAACGGCTAATGTCAGGATTAATCATCCCTATGCTGTTTGAAGACAACGAATGGGTAGTAGATATGCCCAGCTGGAGATTTATATACTAAGGAGAAGATTATGCCAGAACCATATATCCCAAGTAACCAAGACATAGAGAAATACTTGACCACTGATAATAACTGGGGAAGATGGGGAAAAGATGACCAAATGGGTGCAATGAATTTCCTAACACCTGATAAAGTGATTCAAGCCGCAAATTTAGTCACTTCTGGCAGAAGAATATCATTATCCCGTCCATTGCCAACGACACCCGCTGCCAACAATCCTACTCCAGCTCAGCATTTTATGATGAAAAGCCCTAGATCAAACGGCAGTGGAGCAGCTACCGATTATTACGGAGTGTCTTACCATGGCCAAGCCACAACCCATATTGATGCACTCTGCCATGTCTGGGATAAAAACGGAATGTGGAACGGTCGACACCCGGATGAAGTCATAGGCTTTAATGGAACATCCTGGGGTTCAATAGAACACTGGAAAGAAGGTATTATCACACGAGGTATCCTGTTAGATGTCCCCAAACACCGGGGAACTAAATACGTAACACAAGATCGTCCTGTCCATGGAACAGAGCTTCAAGAAATAGTAGAAGCGGAAGGAATAACGCTTTCACCCGGAGATGCTATCTTAGTTTACTCGGGCAGAGAAAAGTACAACGAAGAAAATGCAACTTGGGGGACCAACAGAGACGAGCGACCTGGGTTGCATACATCTTGTTTAAAATTCTTAAGGGACAGTGACTGTTGCATGTTAGTGTGGGATATGATGGATCATTCACCAAACGATTACGGGTTAGCCTGGTCAGTACATGCAGCAATTTTCGCATACGGAATAGCACTGTTAGATAATGCTCTTCTACAACCATTATCAGAAGCATGCGCCATAGAATCTAGATATGAATTCTTTTTGACTGTAAATCCATTAGTTGTCGAAGGCGGGACCGGATCTCCTGTCAACCCTGTCGCTATTTTCTAACAACTAAATGGTGGGCCTGGATGGACTCGAACCATCGACCTCAGTCTTATCAGGACTGCGCTCTAACCGGCTGAGCTACAGGCCCATTATTATGGGTTTAGTCACGAAATATAACCTTATTAATGTTTTTTAACAGCTCCAGATTCTGAGAGAGAACAGAAAAAACCATACTTTTAGTTAATATTTGTAGCGTTGGATATTATACATCAGGGAATTACCCTCTTTAAACCACTTTTACCAATTGAGAATCATTCCCATTCCATGGTACTATATCCTTAACAGGAGTAACAATGGAAAAATTTGATGTCGTAATTATTGGAGCTGGCGCAGCAGGAGTAGGAATAGCTTCTATGCTCCAAGATTTTGGTATAGAAAATATGGTTGTGCTTGAAAGAGATCAGGTGGGTTCTACTTTCGAAAAATGGCCAGACGAAATGCGATTCATAACTCCTTCCTTTACAACTAACTTTTGGGGTCATCTGGATATCAATTCTGTTGTATCTGGTACTTCTCCTGCATACACTCTTGAAACAGAGCATCCTACAGGAAAACAATATGCAAAATATTTAAAATTAATAGCAAAACATTTTGAATTACCGATCAGAGAAAATACTGCTGCGGAAAAGATAATCCACGCAGAAGACAAATTTACTATCTATATTCAAAATGGGGAAGTCATCGAATCTCGCTTTTTAATTTGGGCAGCTGGAGAATTCCAATACCCAAATACAACAGTCTTTTCGGGCTCAGAACTATGCACGCATAACAGCCAAATAGGAACTTGGGCTGAAATTGAGGGTGATGATATTTATATAATCGGCGGAAATGAGAGCGGTATCGATGCAGCAATCCATTTAAGTAGGCTGGGAAAAAACGTTACGGTATTAGAAGGTAATAAAGACTGGGAGACCAAAAGAACTACCGATCCAAGTGACAATCTATCTCCTTACACTATAGATAGATTAGCAGACGAAATGATTAATGAAAGGATTCAGCTTGTCGGGAAATCTCAAGTTAAAGAAATAAAGTTAAAAGACGGGAAATATTTCATTTACGTAAAAGGCAAACTCTCACTTTCAAAGAAATATAAATATCAAACTAAAACACCTCCGATTCTAGCAACAGGATTTGAAAGCAGTCTGGTGATGGTAAAAGAACTATTTGATTGGGATGAGAGCGAATCTTATGTTTTGTTAAATGAACATGATCAATCAAGAAAAACTCCCGGATTATTTCTTGTAGGACCACAAGTACGTCACGAGAACCTAATACTTTGCTTTATATATAAATATAGACAGAGATTTGGAGTTGTCGCTAATTCAATTGGAGAACAATTGGGAATGGACACCTCATTCTTAGAAGACTATCGCAATCAAGGCCTGTATTTAGATGACTTAGGAGCTTGCGGTGAAGAGTGTCCATGCTAACCAAGAATAATCGACAACTTAAATCTAATATAAGCTTCTTCTGGTTCTGTCAATTGATTGCAAGTACATCATGGATGGCATCTGTTTTCGTGTATGGATCATTTACACCCGGAGATTTATTACAGTTGATAGCGGCATCGGCATGGACCATATCAAATATAATTAGTGTTTTTAAAACTTAATCCCTCATACGTTTTAACGTAGAATATATAAAAGACTACAAAAGGAGTAGAACAATGAACACAGGAAAAGTAAAATGGTTTAACCCAACAAAAGGTTACGGCTTTATTGAGGACGATGATGGAGGCGATGATTTGTTTTTACATATTTCCGCTTTACGAGAAGCCAATATTGATGACATTGCCGAAGGTGAATCTGTCTCTTACGAAGTGGGTGAAAATAGAGGGAAACCTATCGCTACCGATATCAAGAAACTTTAGGAATAATTACTGTAACGTTTGATTACACTGGAGCTGGAATACTAATCAGTATTTCTGTCCGTTCATTGAATCTTAATGGTGGGCCTGGATGGACTCGAACCATCGACCTCAGTCTTATCAGGACTGCGCTCTAACCGGCTGAGCTACAGGCCCATTAACTACGACTCGAGAATTATATACGTCACACCTATAGCATTCAACCCAATACAACAAAATTAACAGCACAGCGCTAGAATCACAATCCTAGACTCAAGCCTATGCTAGCATCTAGTAATATTACACCAGTAATATTATAATAAAACGTAATATTATTATATTTAACGGAGTTTAAAATGGATTTTGTATCTATGACTTTCTGGGTGGCTACCGCAGCGATGTTAGCCTCATCAATTTTCTTCTTCTTAGAAAGATTTGATGTGTCCCCAAAATGGAAAACCTCAGTCACTGTAGCAGGGTTGGTTACGTTCGTGGCTTTCTGGCATTATCTATACATGCGTGGAGTATGGGTAGATACGGGCATGAGTCCCACCGAACTACGATACATTGACTGGCTTATTACCGTACCTCTTCAAATCGTAGAATTCTACTTGATACTTGCGGCAGTAACCAAAGTGAAAGCAAATCTTTTCTGGCAACTGCTTGGAGCTTCTCTAGTCATGCTGGTTTTCGGATATCTAGGGGAAGCAAATATTCTAGACATGTATTTAGCTTTCGCTATTGGCATGCTGGGATGGTTGTATGTGATTTACCTGGTGTTCTTCGGTGCAGCTAAAAAGCTAAATGCTGAAAGCGGAAATCCTTCGAGCCAAATGGCATTCAATGCAATAAGAATCATAGTGTTAGTAGGTTGGGCCATCTATCCGATAGGTTTTGTCTTAGGCAACTTTGGAGATCTGGGAATAGAGGGAGTTAAAGCAATGAACGCAATCTATAACCTAGCAGATCTAGTGAACAAAACTGCATTCGGTTTGGTAATCTGGTACGCTGCTAAGAAAGACTCTGAAGCATCGTCTTCATAACCGTTCAACCAAGGGGTCAGAGTATTCTGACCCCTTGGTTACATTAACTTTCATCCTCTTCTGATACATTCGACAAAGTATCAATTTGTATGGTCCTTACTGGGTAATTTATTACAATAGAATTATTCTCAAATTCCTCATGAATCCTTTTAATAAGTTCAGACTTTAAGGTAAAACTTGCCAATCGATCTTTAGCCTGAATAAACATCCAAAAGTCTATATTTGACTCACCAAAAGCATCAAATGCGAAATACGATCCAAATTCTTTAACTGCCAAGTCGCTTTCTGCAACTAAAGCCGACATAACCCCTCGACAAACAGCCTCAACTTCCTCTAGGTTGCTATCATAACTAACACCACATTGAACAATTACATTTAACGAGCTTCGTGGTTCGTTATAATTGGTTATTACAGTTTCCGCAAATTTAGAATTCGGAACAATAACCAAATTATTCATTACAGTTCTAACTTTAGTACTGCGCCATCCTACAGCTACTACATATCCGGAAATCCCATTATCTAACTCAATATAATCCCCACTAGCAACCGATCCTTCAGTGATAACATACGTTCCAGCAAACAGATCCGACAACGTGGGTTGAATTGCCAAGGCCACAGCCAATCCACTCAGCCCTAAACCTGCTATAAGCGGACTTATATTTATTCCTAAAGTATCAAATATTAATAAAGTACCAATAATATAGATAATGATTACTGATGCTCTTCTACCTATTGGGATCAGTTTGGAATTTACTGGAGTCCTTGTATTGCCTTTTAAGCTCTGGGCATACCAATCAAAGGCATTAACAATCAATCTGGAAAACGCTAAAATTAAAAAGAATATCAATAAAACAGATAATGTTTTATTTAATATGGCTTGAGGCACATTACTAAAATAGAACATTGCCACATAAATTCCACCTAATACTATAAGTCCTGAAAAAGGTAACCGGAGAGACTTAAGTAAAGCGTCATCTAAGTCTGTGTCTGTGCTATTGGAAATTTTAATCAGAATCCTAAAAAACCATTTATAAACAATGATTCCAATTACAAGCGCAGTTAAAATAATAGAAGCGCTTATTATCAAAGGAGTTAAATCAGTTAAAAGCATGTCATATGTCATTGCGTGTATACCTTACCTTGTGCCACTTTGGCATATCGAGGATTTATCCCAGAAACTGATGATATCAAATTTAAATCTGTAGTAGTTATCAATGATTGTCCATAAATAGAAGCCATATTTAAAACACATCTTCGTTTATTTTCATCCAATTCCGACAATACATCATCCAATAAAATTATTGGATTATCATCTCTTCTATCTGATATAAATGATGCTTCTGACATTTTAAGAGCTAGTGCAAGAATTTTCTTTTCCCCTCTTGACCCCAATCTTCCTATATCGAAACCATTTACTAATATTTTAAAATCATCCCTATGAGGGCCCACCAATGATGTGCCAGCCTTCAATTCTGCAGGAAACTTGTTCAGCAGTTCAGCTTCCATCCATTTAACAAATTCTTCTTTGCTTTTATTAGTTACAGTTGTCGATTTTAAATTAATGTCAATTTTTCTGTTTTCGCTTCCTAATTGATTAAAATGATTCTCCAGCAATTGAGACAATTCTATCAAGGCAGTTTGTCGCATCTGACTGATGACATATGAATCCTCAATCAATATATTATCCCAATACACTAATTCAGATTTATTTGCTCTTTTTTCCCTAATGGATTTCAGTAACTTATTCCTTTGTTGTAATACTTTCTGATATCTCCTTAAAGAAGTTAAATACTCTCTATCGCTTTGGGAAATTAATATATCTAAAAACTTTCTTCTTACACTAGGCGAACCCTCTATAATCCTTATATCATCCACATGAAAAACAACGGCACTTATCGTACCGAAAAGATCTGATGCAGTCTTAGCAACCTTGTTAACTCTAATCTGTTTTTTTATCAAATAAGAATTTTCTGAAGAATCTGTTCTTTGTTTTGGATATGACTGAGCAAGCAATACAATTTGATATTCTTTTTCTAATTTAATAGCTTGTCCATAAATCACGCATTGCCCTCCGGTTAGCGCTACCGTTTGATTTACAACTTCTCGTTCATTCTCAGCTTTAAAAGAGCGTCCTACCGACAAATAATATATCGCTTCGAGCAAAGATGTTTTGCCTTCACCATTATCGCCATGAAATACGGTCATGCCATTATGTAGAGACAATCCTACATCCAAGAGGTTTCGGAAATTCGTGATCTGTAATTTTGCCAAATGCGACAACGACAATTCTCCATTAAAGAGGTCTACACTAGGTGATCTGAAGAAAACTTGACTGCCATTATCTCATATTACGTTCTTATAAACTCACATATATTAAACAAATGAAATCAAATAATTTCAGCGTATACTTTAAGGCTCGATTACAAACACCTCATGCAGATCAATCGAAGGAACATCAAACTGGACCCACCCATCTGATTCTTCAGATTCAACGATAGCAGACGTTACTAAACTACGAACTTTCCCAGTACCTCGGATACGAACAGAAAAAGGACCTACAGAAATTATTTCATGCAGTGGCTCCTGGGTAGTACCAGTCAAATTAACCATGTGCAGTATGCGCCTTCCTTCTTGCTCATAAATCTGGCAATCAATCAAGCCAGGTCCAGATACACTGCACGGTATTTTCCCGTTCGAAGCCCATCGAATCACATTAACAAGTAGATTGCCATGGTCAGGGAAATTATCCCGCCTGAAACACCTGTCTATATCAGCCGGCAAATAAACGATTCTTCCTCCTTGAAAGTGTTCTCTGACTACAGCTATCGGCTTTCCCGTATCATGTTCTCGCATCCAAGAAAATTCTGGCGGAAAAATAGGAAAC
>Ga0111541_10000151_pt1 | contig 21403 bp, 23 predicted proteins | sample Knorr_S7_td_DCM__FD_83039 | JGI IMG/M metagenome (GOLD analysis project Ga0111541, IMG submission 83039) | Marine microbial communities from Southern Atlantic Ocean transect - Knorr_S7_td_DCM_ad_131m_LV_B (version 2) (version 2) | ecosystem: Environmental > Aquatic > Marine > Oceanic | place...
CATAGTTACACCTCATTTAGTTGCAAGGATTTTACACTAATGAATATTATATGACAAAGTTTATAATATTATATCTACCTTAGATGCAACTAATCTTGCTTTTTGTCTTGCCTCTTTGATATTTTTGCCAATTGCTAATCCGACTCCAAGCCTTCTATGACCATCTATATTTGGTTTACCAAAAAGTCTTAGACTAGTATTAGGCACAGATAAAGCATCTTCAATTCCTTGATATTGGATATTTTGTGATTTCCCTTCTGATAGAATTGCACAAGAAGCAGAAGGACCCATTTGATGTATTTTATGAATTGGAAATCCTAATATTGCTCTTACATGTAAGGCAAATTCAGATAGGTCTTGTGATATAAGAGTAACTAATCCCGTATCATGTGGTCTTGGTGATAATTCACTAAATATCACTGAGTCATTTTTGATAAAAAATTCGACGCCAAATAACCCTTTCCCTCCAAGGGCGTTAGTAATATTTTTAGCAATACCTTGTGCTTGATTCAAAGCTTTTTTAGACATAGGATGAGGTTGCCATGATTCTCTATAATCTCCATCTATTTGTACATGGCCTATAGGAGGGCAAAAGGATGTTCCTTTACTATGTTGTACAGTTAATAAAGTTATTTCATAATCAAAATCTATAAATTCTTCAACAATGACTTTTTGTGATTTTCCGCGGGAATTACTAATAGCATAATCCCAAGATTCGAGAATTTCTTTTTCAGAATGTAAGATTTTTTGACCTTTACCTGATGAGCTCATGATAGGTTTAATTACACAAGGAAATCCTAATTTATTTGTAGCATTTTTAAGTTCTTCTGGAGAGGATGCAAAATAGTATTTGCTTGTAGGTATTCCTAGTTCTTTCGATGCTAGATCTCTAATTCCTTCACGATTCATCGTTAGGAAAGTCGCTTTTGCTGTTGGAATGATATTATAACCTTCTGATTCAAGTCTTAGTAAAACATCAGTGGCAATTGCTTCAACTTCAGGTACGATAAAATCTGGATTTTCTTTTCTGATAATTGATTCAAGTGCATTTGGATCAGTCATTGATAGAACATGATTCTTGTGAGCAATTTGCATTGCTGGTGCATTTGCATAACGATCTACAGCTATAACTTCTATTCCGAATCTTTGAGCCTCAATAGCTACTTCTTTACCAAGTTCTCCAGAACCTAGTAACATTAATTTTGTTGCAGAGTTACTATGTGGTGTTCCTAGAGAAATCATTTTTTACTTCCAATCATAAATATTTATTTTTCTAAAGGATTTTCAGGATCATATCTATACTTTCCAATATTAGGCATAAAATACCATATACCTGCAACAACAAAAATAGATATAAATCCACCCATAACCATAGTATAACTTGCTCCAATTATTGAAGATACTAAAGTGACTTGTACCGTACCCAGATGGTTTGCTCCCATTGCAGCAAAAGAATGTACACTACTAGCTCGACCTAATAGTTGGTCTGGTGTAGTCAATTGAACAAGTGTTTGTCTCATAACCATACTAATTGAGTCCAATAATCCCAATAGGGCAATAATAATTAAACCTACTATAAATATGGGGTTGATTCCAAATAAGATGAGGAGAATTGCATACATTAACGTTCCGACAAGAACGATAAATCCTTTTCGAGGCCATTTATTCATATAGAATACGATTAACGTGCCTATTATTCCTCCTATTGAGTCTGCTGATGCAAGCATTGCAGTTCCTTCAGCACCCATCCCATATAGTTTATCGGCAAATACAGGAAATAGTTCTCTGTAAAATGAAAATATTACGACTCCTATATCTAGAAGATATAGCCCAGGTAATAATCTGTGTCGTTTTACAAACCCTAATCCTTCTACGAGAGAAGAGATGGTTCCTTTGCGATTTTCCTCAACATTCGGTTCTCCTGAAGCTTTTATCAAAGCAGGAGATAAAATACTACAAAAGGCAGTTGTTGAAGCAATAAAAAAAGCACCAGATGCACCATATGTTTCGTAAACTATTCCGAATAATAGTGGTGCAATAACCATAGCAATTTGTCTTGTTGAAACTTGGACCGTGACTCCATGAGGTAATAATTCTCTAGGAATTACTCGTGGTAGCATAGCAGGCCTAGCAGCATTCCCTAACATCTGAACTATAGTGCAGGCAAAAGTTACAGCCCATATATGCCAAACTTCTAATTTTTCTGAATAGGCTAGATAAGCTAAAATTGCTAGAGAAATAAACACTACACTTTGTGTCATTACCATAAGCTTTTTTCTATTAACTCTATCAGCAAGAGTTCCGCCGTATAAAGCTAACGGGAGTTGAATTAACTGTATAGCACCAAGTGCTCCAACTTTTGCAATTGACCCAGTTTGATCATATATCCACTGCCCACTGATCAGAAGGCGTAAAACCATAGTTATAGATTGAAATGCTAAACCAGACCATAGAAATGTGTAGTCACGGTGTTTGAAAACAGCCCAAGGCTTTAAATCATTCGAATTATTATTATTCATAGAGGTATATAATTTGTATATTACAACCTGATTATTCTAGCTAATAAAGTTTTAAGAGTTAATACGTTAATTCATGTAATTATCAGTTTAATAGAAAAAAACTTTACAGATAACGTTTATTGAATTTTTAAAGTATAAAATTTTTGTATACTATAGTTGATACTTGTTAAGAGTAGGGAGGGTTTTATGACAAATACATACAAACAAATGGTGGATGAACATAAGCATATGAATACTACAAAAGCCATGAGAGAGGCAGCTGTTTCTTATTTAGCTACCTTGTCTTCAGAGCAAAAAAGTAAGTCTACTTTTGAATATATGGATGGTGAAAGGCAATTTTGGTATTATCCACCTATGAACCGACATGGTTTGGCTTTAAGAGATATGGATATAACCCAACGAAAAGCAGCCATGAATTTGGCACAAGCATCACTTTCCCCAATAGCATATGAATATATGCAACAAATAATTGATCATGAAGCAATTTTAGGTCCTATTGAAAAATCGAAAGGAATTATTTCTTTTGTTAGAGATTGTGAATTATATTATTTTACAATTTTTGGTGACCCGCTAACTAATGATGAACCTTGGGGATGGCGAGTAGAAGGTCATCATATTTCATTCCATTTTAGTATATGGGGAGATACAGTAATTTCCACCACTCCTTTTTTTCTTGGAGCTAATCCTGCAGAAGTTAAAGAAGGAGATTCAAAAGGATTAAGAATTCTTAAAAAGAGAGAAGATTTAGGATTAGAATTATTTAATAGTTTGGATAATGATCAACAGACAATTGCTAAAATTGCTGATGAACCACCATTTGATATTTTGACTTACAATTCCACAAAAGCTGTACTCATGCAAGAAGAAGGGATATCAGGAAAAGAAATGAGTGGGGTCCAAAAAGAAATATTATTATCCCTACTAGATGAATATCATTCTGTTTTTCCACAGGATATATACCAAGAAAAAATAGATAATATTCAATCAAAAGGATTGGACGATATGTATTTTGTATGGGCAGGTGGTAATAAATTAGGTCAACAACATTACTATAGAATTCATTGTGGTAATTTGTTTATTGAATATGATAATCGTCAAAATGATGCAAATCACACACATTCAGTTCTTAGAGATGTAGAAAATGATTTTGCTGAAAATGTTTTACGTCAGCATCAACTACTATTTAAAGTTTTATAAGGAGTTTTCATGGGATTGCAATTCGGTGTTTTTGATCATATAGAGCCAGTTAAAGGTGCGCCTTTAGAGGATGTATATGATTCAAGATTAGAGCAAATACAACAATTGGATAAAGCTGGTTTTTATTGTTATCATTTGGCGGAACATCATACTCCTGCAGTTCATAGTTTAGCTCCGTCTCAAAATGTTTTTTTATCTGCAGCCTCTCAGGTAACTAATAATATAAAACTCGCACCATGTGTATATGTATTACCGCTTCATCATCCACTAAGGCTAATAGAAGAAATTAGCATGTTAGATACACTTTCGAAAGGTAGAATGGAAATTGGTGTCGGACGTGGTGGTGTCATGGAAGCTTTTTTCTGGGGACAAGAAGCCGACTCTGAAAGTAATTATCAAAGATATCTTGAAACTTTAGAAATTATGAGGCGAGGATTAACAAACGAATATCTCAATTTTCAAGGTGATTTTTATGAGTTTGATGAATTACCTATGCGAATGCATTCATTACAAAAACCTTATCCTCCATTATGGTATATGAGAAATGCAGAAACTGCAGCAATGGAGGGAATGAATACTATGGTAGTTGGTTCATTGGATAGTATTCATAAAGAAGCCGAAAAATATAAAGAGAAATGGGAAGAATATCAAGGTAAAGGAACAAAAACTTTGCAAGGAGAAGATCCTAAAATAGGATTAGTTGTTCATATGACTCTTGCTGAAACTGATAAAGAGGCAATAAAAATTGCACAGCCTGCTTGGGAACAATATCGCTGGAATTTAGAAGCTCCCAGAAGAATGGAAGCTGAAAAACGAAATCTAGACCAGTTTAAATCAAGTAATCCCAATCAATTTGGTTTTGTTGGAGAAAGACCACAAAATGCACCTGATCGCGAATTGAGAAAAGATATTTCAGCTGAACTTGAAAAATTTGATGATGGTAAAAAAGTACAAAATCCTGGACGTTTAGGAGGAGTTGCAATGGCAGGATCTCCTGCTTCTATGATGGAGTATATGGATGAGTATATTCAAAGTGGTGCTAATTACTTTGTTTGCTCTTTTCAATGGGGTTCCATTTCGAATGAAGAAGCTCAACAAAGTATTGAATTGTTCATCAATGAAGTAATGCCAAAATATATTTAATTTAATTTGATAAATAGGCCTAGCATCTTAAATCTGAAACTATGTTAATTTGATCTGCAACTATTTGTGAGTCTTCCTGGGGAAGAAAGTGGCTACAATGATCATATTGAAAGTCTGTTGCATTTGGAAACTCTTTCCATATTTCTGGCCATGTTACCGAGTCTCTGAAAGGTTCACCTGTAGGATTAGGTGTAGTACCTTTTTCTCTTGAACGTAATATTTTTACTGGGCATTTGATTTTTGCAATATTATCTAATACTGAAGGACTAATATAAGCACCATACATGCTAGCTTCTATTTGGGGAGGACAAGTTAGATGATAGGTTTCTTCTCCTTCATCTTTTACAAGTCCATGGTTACAATAATCTTGCAATGCTTCTTCTTCCCAATTTGCAAAATTAAAATGCGTTCTTAAACGGTCAACCATTTGTTGAGGCGAATCCCAGCTATTTCTTCTTTTTGCCGAAGGATGACTTCCGGGCATTTTGGGTCTTTGCGACGTTTCTTCATATCTTTGTCGATTAAATAAGCTTGGGTCGCACAAAACCAGTCCACCAAAACGATCTGGGATTAATCCTGCTACTGTTGTGATAATATACCCACCCATTGAGTGTCCAACTCCAATAACATCTTTTAGGTCCATTTTTTCGATTAATGAAATAATATCAGGGGCAAAAGATTCCCAAGGGTAGGGGGGTGGGGACTTTGTACTAAAGCCGTGTCCTCTAAGATCTAAAGATATAACGTGTTTGTTGTTTAGTTTTCTAATAACATTATCCCAAATTCTGCCGTGGAATCCTGTTGCATGGCAAAATAAGACTGGAGGTCCTTCACCTTCCCATTCGTATGCGCAGTAGGTGAGGTTTTCATTTATATCGACGAAAATAGATTTTGGGTTATCTTGCATAGTTGTTTCCAATAATGTTTTAGGTAGTAAGGTCGCGGTTTTTAAATATTGCTATTGAAATAGATACTACAATTAATGATAACCCGCTAACAACTAGAAGTTCTGTTATATCTATACTTGTATTACTGGTATCGATAGAAGAATAGTATTTAAATAAAGAAAGATTATTAGTTGATTCTAATACATCAGGTAAAAATTTATGAAATCCGTTCCATAGATACGATACTATTGTTATAAGAAAACTTAAGCCTAAAGTTAGACCTTTATTACCTGTAATTGCACCTATAGCAAAACTAATTGCCGTATATCCGATAGCTAATGTAAAAACTTCAAATCCTGCACTGATAATTACAGATGATTGTAGACTATTCATCTCAAATGAATTTTTAAATAAAATAACGGTAAGTGTATAGAGTGATGAAATCACTATCATTCCTAAAAGAATTGCAAGGAATTTCTCAATAGCTATTTGTACTCGAGAAATTGGTGTTGTTACTAGCAATTCTAAAGTTCCATTACTTTCTTCACCAGCAATTGAATTAACTGCATTTATAATTCCATAAATAATTAGTATGAATGGAAGCATTAATCCATATACTTCGATATTTAACCATCCAGCTGGGGTGGAAATACCAACGTCAGAGGAACCCCCATAAAAAAGAGCCTTCATTTCTTCAGGAAGTGCATCCATCAGGTCATTAAAACCTTCACCAGCTTCTTGCACAGCTGGATACATTGTCATGACAAGAAAAACCAAAAGCACAGTACCTAGATTCCAATAAATTAAGGACCGCTTTTGATCATATATTGCTTTAGTTAATATTCTAGATAACATTCTTACTTACTCTCGTAGTAATTCATAAATAGATCTTCTAATGATGGTTCTTCACTAATTATATTAAGAACTTCATAGTTACTTATTTCTTTGATTACTGAATCAAGTGATCCAGTAACATTTAATTTTATTGAGTTATTTTCTGCTTCAACTTTTTGTACATTTCCCATACTATCGAAGAGGGTAGCTGGAGGAGCATCCTTAAATTCAATTTCAATAGTTTTAACAGCATTTGATTTTAATACTTCTAGTTCTTCTTCAACAATTAACTCACCCTCTTTTATAAATCCTACAGTTTCAGCAACTTTATCAATTTCTGAAAAAATATGAGATGAAAGAAAAACTGTTGCTCCAGTATTTTTTGATTCTTGGACCAACTCAATTGTAGTTTGTTGCAAAAATGGATCTAAACCACTCGTTGGTTCATCGAGAATTAATAATTCAGGTTTATGCATAAAAGCTAGAACTAATCCGAATTTTTGCTTATTGCCCTTAGATAAAGTTTTTATTTTTTTTGTCGGTTCACAATTTAATCTTTCGACTAATTCATTGACATACTTCCAATCAGTTATCTTTTTTAAATTACCAAAAAATTTTAGTAATTCATTCCCAGTTAATTTATCATACATTGATAATTCACCAGGTAGATATCCTATTTTGTTAAACATACCAGTATTTTTTTGTGTGGGATGCTGACCCAATACACTTACTGTGCCTTCAGTGGGGTTGAGCATGCCAAGCAGTGTACGAATAGTTGTCGTTTTTCCGGCTCCATTTGGGCCAATAAATGCATATATTGTATTTGTATCAACTTCAAGATTTAATGAAGATAAGGCTTTGAATTTACCATAATATTTAGTAAGATTTTCAATTTTAATTGCGCTTGTCATGTTGCCATTTCCTATTCAGGATAAAGTCTATAAGATTTTCAATTACTACGCAATATTGATATGAGTTATGATAATGACCTTTATAGTACAATAGAGAAAATATATAAAAAGGATGACCATGTGATAGTTATATTTCAAGTAGGTTTAGGTGGAGCTTTAGGAGCAATCTCTCGTTATTTATTAGCGACATATATAGAATCCTTGGGATATAACAACCAAGTATCAATTTTTGTTGTTAATATTTTAGGAGCCTTGGTTGCTGGGTTTTGTATAACAACATTAGAGTTAAATGTTGAATCTAAGTTTTTTCAAACATTTTTTATTGTTGGGTTCTTAGCATCATTTACCACTTTTTCAACAATAGCAGTTGCTACTGACCAACTATTTATTCGTGGGCAATATTTAATAGGATTAATGAATATCACAGGGAATATTTTTTTTGGGCTACTAGCTGGTTTAATTGGGATATTGGCTGCTAGAGCTATAAATTAATATCTTACTGGTAGGGTATGTATGTTACCTTTTTGGTTGGGTTTAATATTCTCAGAATACGATGATGAAGAGTGCGATAAATTAATACCACAACTACTGCAATATCTCTTTAAAGTAAGAGGGAATCTAATAACATTATCGCAATTGAGGCAGAGTGTAGGAATTTCCCAGTCTCTACCTTCGTTTATCCATTCTTCATGACTTTGCTTGCGTTTGCCACGGCCATGAACAACACTACAACTTAGTCCACCATGTTGTTCTTCAAGGGATCGTTTGTCGTAAGGCTCTTTATCATCGATGTCTAATGAAGCTCCACACCAGTAACAAAAACGTTTACCTCGTGGAGGATGCCCACATATCCTGCAATTTTCAAATGAGAATTGAAATGGCTCTATCTTGTACATAGATTATCCAATTTAGATCGTAAATTTAGGTTATTATATAGCTATTATATAAATATGCCAAATTCTAATATTTATTGACTATTTATTTCTTTTGAATAAATTAGGGAATAAACTCGGGGTTTTGGATATATATTCGTGGTATTTAGGTTTAGTATTAATGAGTTCAGATTCTAACATAGATACCCCGGAAATTTTTATCATGATGAATGTTAGTAATAGGGGACTAATCAAACTTAGATATCCATATTCAGAAGAGAGTCCTATAATTCCAATGCCAAACCACAATACTATTTCTCCAAGATAGTTAGGATGTCTAGAATATTTCCATAAACCAGTATTCAAAACAGCTTCTTTAGTAGTTAATGATGAGTGCTTTTTCTTAAAAATATACATCTGAGCATCAGCTATGCCTTCAGTTAGTAGTCCTACGAAGAAAATAGAAACTCCAAGATAATCAATTATAGTTAATGAAGAAGGATTATTATCACCAAATATAACTACCATAGGTAAAGAAATGAAACACATTATGGCGCCTTGTAAGAGAAACACTTTAAAGTAGCTTGTAAGCCAATATATATCTCCAGCATTTTGTCTAAATTTTTGATATCTCCAATCCTCAGGTTTGTTAGCATTTCTTATAGCTAAATACCCTGAGAGTCTTGCTCCCCATATAGTTACGACTATAAGAATTAATAATTGTCGAATAGAATTAATTTCAAAGTAAAGTGAATTCGTTATTGCTATAACTATAAAACCTAGTCCCCATACGATATCAACAATAGATGAATCTTTGAGATAAATACTAATTATCCATGTTAGAGTTACAACTGATAGCCCAGTTATTGCAGTAACTATAATACTTTCCGTTAAACCAGTTATTGCTACTGTAATACTTTCCATCATGTCTGTACCATTATATTGTTGTTTAAATATTAAAAATTGATAATAATTTTACTTACAATATTATTGTAACAACTTATTAGTAATTAAATAAAGAGAAAGAGGTAAATCATGGCAACTTATTTAGTAGGAGATGTTCGTGTGCGCGAGCCTGATAAATACAAAGAATACCTTGTCGAAGTTCCAAAAATTGCTGCAAAACATGGAGGTAAATATTTGGTTCGAGGTGGCGAACTCACTTTAAATGAAGGGGATTGGGCACCAACAAGAATGGTAATAATTGAATTTCCTACAAGAAAAGATGCTATGAATTTTTACGAAGGAGATGAATATGCTCCTTGGAAAAAAATTAGAAATATGTATGCGGATTCTGATCTTGTTTTCGTAGATGGCGTCTAATATCACACATCATGATTTTAAATTCATATTTCCCATCTAGCTAGTTTTATAACAAAATGGTATTTTAATTGAACAATTGTTTTAAATTTATTAAAAGAGTATTTAAATATAAAAAATCATAGGAAGGTTAATATGGACGCTGGAAATTTATTAGGTTTCATGTTTGTTCCAGGTGCTATTGGTGTTGTAGGTGCTTTAGCTGCAGCAGCTTGGAGAGTCCAAAGCGCAACTTCAGCTAGAAAAGATGTTGAAATTAATCGTTTAAAACAACAACTCGAAGACCTTCGGGCTATTAGTGAAGAACGAGTAAAATTGGCCTCTGAGCAATCTAAAGCTGCAGAACAACGACTTGCAGAACAACTAAATCAAGAGGTTGTCAAAGAGGAACAAGTTGTTGAAGAACGGAAACGTTCAGCAATATCTGAAGGATGGAGATTAGGAATTTCAATTTTTGCTGGAGCGTTATTAATTGGGAATATAATGTTTTTCGGCAGTTTAATATTCGGTTCAGCAGTTTCATTCGAAGCTACTTCTACCGAAACTAGTCAAATTAGTGATTCGGGAGAAGAAATTGGGAAGGGTATCTCTATTGTTTCTCCAGCTGAAGGAACAGAAGGTTTAGGTAGAGTTGCTGTTCTTGTCGCTAGTTTTAATATTTATGTCATGAGTAATTTAGTCGTACTTCTTGGAATAGTTTTGGCTGGAGTGATGATATTTTTGGCTTATAAAAAGACTCCAGAAATTGAAGCAGAAACTCTTGATTTACTAGCTGCTAGCAGTCCAAAGAAATCGCGTTTTTCTTTACCTTTTGGTGGTAAAAAAGATGATTCTAAACCTGTAGTTGAACAAACTTCGACTCCTGCTCCTACTCCTGTTGCTGAACCTACACCAACTACAACAGAACAAGAAAAATCAGAAAACTAATATTTTTACATATAAGTAAATATCGTTAATGTAATACTATGTTTGACCACGATATTATCATCATAGGTTCAGGTGTTTCAGGATTGTCCTGTGCCAAAATTTTAAATGACAATAATAAAAAATTTGTTCTTTATGAATCACAACCTGAAGTTGGTGGACGTATGTCCACGGATTTTGTAGGTGAACACAAACTTGATAGAGGGTTTCAAGTTTTTATCAAAGGATATCCTTTATATGATGATGTATCAGATGTTGATCAGCTTTCTTTACATTCTTTTCTACCAGGAGCGCTAATTCGCCTGAATAATCGTTTTTATAAGGTCGTAGATCCATTTAGAAATATTATTGAAGGTTTTAAATCCGTATTTACCCCTATTGGTTCATTACTAGATAAATTAAAAATACTAAAACTTCGTATAAGTTTGTTGTTAAAACCGTCGGGTAATTTAACGAACAATATTTCTACATATAATTATTTGAAAAACAATGGTTTTAGTGAAGAAATGATTAATAATTTCTTTGTTCCTTTTTTTGGTTCTGTTTTATTAGATAAAGACTTATCTACTGTAAAAAGTACTTTTGAAACGGTATATAAAGCAATGTCGTCAGATAATATATGTTTACCAGAAAATGGTATTGTGGACTTTCCAAAAAGTATATATAACCAATTGCCAAAAGATCAATTTTGTTTTAGTACAGAAGTGACAGCTATAGACAATCATGTGGTTACATTTGCTGACGGTACCTCAACGTCTTCTAATCAATTGTAATTGCAACAGACGCTACTACTGCTTCAAATCTTACTCAATCATTTAAAGCTCCATTATACTGTGGCACTACTTGTTTGTATTTTGTTACATCCAGGCAACTAATAAAAGAACCGATGATTATCACTAATGCTGGAGAGGGTTTTATAAATACCATATGTTGTTTGACCAATGTGAATCATTCGTACTCTTCCCAAAATCTGATATCTGTAAATGTAAATAAAATTATATCTGATATTACGCACGATGAAATTGTAGATTCTATAAAACTAGAACTACAATCTTGGTTTCCTGAAGTTGATTTTGATTTTATAAAATTATATGAAATTCCAAATGCACTACCCAAGCATACTCCATCAGAATTTAATAGAATGAGAAACATACCACAAGGAGAGAATGGTGTGTATTTTTGCGGTGATTATTTATATGGTGCGTCTGTTAATGATGCTATAAAATCTGGTTTAGAAACAGCTGAAATTATATTATCCTTAGATTAAGGTTTGCATGTATCAATCACAAGTTTTGTCGAATCGATTATTGGTCTTGCTGCAACTACTCTTACTATGGCGGTATCTAACCCTTCAGAAAGTTTCATAAAATGATCTTTTGCACCATCTGGAGTTCCAAAATATCCAACTTTGAGAGCCAAATCTTCAGGGAAACTATCTATAAGTTTATCTTGACTTGCTCCTTCTGATCTCATTATATCTAATTTATTCAATTCTTCAGCAAATCCCATACGTTCAAAATGTCCTCTGTATCCCATTCTTTTTTCTGAAGGGCTCGCATTTGGACTCCCAAGAGCATACCCTAACATAGATTGAATGAAAGCTTTTCTTGCAAGATCTACATCATTATCAATACACATACGTATATATTGAACAACTTTTATTTCATCAGGATTTCTGTTATTTTTTTCTGCTTCTGTTTTAATTATCTCTCTGCTCCAGGCAATTTGTTCTGTAGAACACCAATTTAATGCGATTCCATCTGCTAATTTTGCTCCAACACCGAGCATTTTAGGCCCTAATGCAGCGAGATATATTGGTGTAGGATATTCATTTCCAGTACCTAAATTTGCATTGTGTAGGCTTACAGTATCACCTGTATAGTTAACTGTTTGATTGTGTACTAATGGTTTAATTATAGAAAGATAATCTGTCATTAAACTCAATACGGAAACTTTACTAAATCCTAAAGAATTTCTTGTAGCTTCTCTGTAGACTCCACCTGAGCCAATTCCAAGAATAAATTTACCATTTGTTCGTTTTGAAATAGTAGAGGCAGTCATTGCCAAGGCAAATGGACTTCGTAAGTTTACTGGTGAAACCCCGATTCCTGTACTTAAACCAGCATCTGTATGCTCTCTTGTGGCATTCCATCTTTCCAAACATAAAACAAAACTATCATATACTCGATGTTCAGGTGTCCAAATGCTAGTATACCCATATTCTGAAGCATATTTACTCATTTCTAGGTCTTGGTCATAACTAATACCTAAGCTAGTATCTAGTCCAATTCCATATTCCATTATTGCCTCTTTTCTATGAATTGTTGAATATCTACATGGTTTTATAGTATGGTAGATACTCTGTTTATTGCCCGATAGTGTAGCGGTAGCACGTCAACCTTTGGAGTTGAAATCCCTGGTTCGAATCCAGGTCGGGCAGCATTTTCTTAGCTATCTGCAATGTTTAAACGTTCCAGTAGTTCTTCTGCCCACATTTCAAGTAATTGCCACATATCCTTACCACAATGAGGGCATTCAGTATCTCCAAATCTTAGGCGTGTAGCACAATTATCACAACTAAAAGTTTCAGAAATTTTGTTCACAATTATCATTGAACGATTTAAGGATTTTTCCATGTTACCATTATCTAGATTTATGATTTCAGTATATTTATAAATTCATGTAATCACTTGCAGGGAGAGTGTTCAGTTCTTCATCTCTCGATTCACTTCTTCCTGTAATTTCTCGATATTCTGTGACATCTTCATTGCATGATGGGCAAAATATTTTTTCCGAGGAGGTTAGCATCATATTTTCTTTTTTTACTGAAACAGTTTCTATTTTTGCACGACACTCATTTTTAGTACAAAATATGTTAATTTCTATTTCATCTCCAGCCATATTGTCACCTAAGAATGATTAATTTATATAATTATATTTCTAATATACCAAAATATAATAAACTTAACATCTTCAAAGGCAATTGTTTTGGAGTGATAATTCTATTTCTATAATGAAGGCACTTTTTTAGTATAAATAGTAATCAAATGAGATTAGTGATACTATTTATTTGGAGTAAATATGAGTTCTATTGGAATTGTTTATAACAATTTAATCGAAGGTACTGAAAAGGTTGCAAAAGATTTGACTGAAAAGTTTCAATCTGCATCCTTGGATTTCGTGTGTGATTTAGAAAACTTACCTAAAAAATGTGATGTAAACGTTTTGATAGTTATAGGCGGAGACGGAACAATATTAGCTGCAGCACATCGTGTATATAATTCTGAAACATCTATACTAGGCGTAAACATGGGTACCTTGGGTTTTATGACCGAACTAAACGTCAAAGAAGCACTTTTAAATATAAATGACGACTTTATAGAACATACACATATTGAAGAACGTAGTATGTTAGAGGCTGCTATAGTTGATCTTTCTACAGAAAAGGCTCCAAATTTTTCATTCTTAGCATTGAACGAAATAGTTGTGGGAAGTGGATCAGTTGCTAAGATGGCTAGAATAGAAGTTAAAGTGGATGACCAATGGTTAACTGAATATCGTTCCGATTCTGTTATTGTTTCTACTGCTACAGGAAGTACTGGCTATTCATTATCTGCAGGTGGCCCAATTTTGTATCCAACGTCTTCAGATATATTACTACAGCCTGTTGCTGCTCATCTAGGTTTTGGAAGTGGATTAATATTGCCATCAAATAGTTTAGTAGAACTGAAAGTAATTTCTAATGGTTCAGCTGCAATTAGTGCTGATGGTATTTTAACTAGTAAACTTACTAAAGATAATATAGTGTTAGCCAAATTAAGTAATAAAAATGTTAAATTTTTACGTCGTAGTAAATCCTTTAACAGCTATCGTAATATTATGAAATTTTTTGGTATGAACGATTCATCAAATTGAGTTGAGGTTGATTTTGGAAGAGAAGACCATTTCCAGTGAAATCATTTATCAAGGCAATGTTATAAGTTTAAAGGTAGATACTGTTGAGCTGAGCAACGGAATAATTTCTACTCGAGAGATTATTAATCATAACGGATCTGTTGCTATAGTTGCTTTAGATAATGATAATCTATCACTTCTTATGGTGAGGCAATATCGAAAGGCAGTTGAAGAGGCTGTACTAGAGGTTCCTGCAGGTACTTTGGAAATTAATGAAGATCCTATAATTTGTGCTCACAGGGAATTGGAAGAGGAAACTGGATATGTAGCTAACCATATGGAAAAAATCGGATCTATAATGGTAAGTCCAGGTTTTCTTGATGAAAAAACAGATATTTATTTTGCCAAGGACCTATATTTGGGAAACATCAATCCTGATGAAGATGAAGTTTTGTTGCTAGAAAAATATTCAATCCAGGAAATACTTGATCTTATAAATCGTGAAATTCTGACTGATGCTAAAACAATTGCTGCAATTCATTATGCTATTCAGAAGGGCAAAATTTCTATATAAGATTTTTATTTTTCATGATAGAATAATGATAGTGTGTTTTTTGATTAATAAACAAAAGTGATCTGGAGAATATTATGGCGGTATATCAACACGATGTTTTAGTAGTAGGAGCTGGTCTTGCTGGTATGAGAGCTACCTTAGCTGCTCAAGAAGCTGGTGCAGATGTTGCAATGATTACTAAAGTTCATCCTGTACGTAGTCATTCTAATGCTGCTCAAGGTGGAATAAATGCTGCTCTTGAGAGTCGTGGTGATAATTGGGATGACCATGCATATAACACTGTTAAAGGTAGTGATTACCTTGGAGACCAAGATGCAATAGAAATTATGTGTCAAGAAGCTGGTCCTGCAGTCGTTGAACTTGAGCATATGGGCGTTGTCTTCAATCGAGATGAAAACGGACGACTAGGTACCCGGCATTTTGGTGGGCAAGAAGTTGCACGAACATTTTTTGTAGCTGATATTACAGGTCAAGCCCTTCTACATGCCTTGTATGAACAAATTATGAAATATAACCCACGTGTGTATGAAGAATGGTTTGTAACCTCTCTAGTAATCGAAGACGGAAAATGTTGTGGAGTTGTAGCTTTAGAATTAATGACTGGACAAATTCATTTAATCAAAGCCAAGGCTGTAATACTAGCCACAGGAGGTACAGGAAGATGTTTTGAACCAAGTACAAATGGTCTTGTTGTTACTGCGGATGGACAAGGTTTAGCTTATCAAGTTGGTGTTCCTCTTATGGATATGGAAATGGTTCAATATCATCCTACCACTCTCAAGGGAAATGGCGTTTTAATGACAGAGGGTGCTCGTGGAGAAGGTGGTTATCTTCTTAATTCTGAAGGCGAAAGATTTATGAAAACATATGCTCCTAATATGATGGAACTTGCGTCTCGTGATGTGGTTTCTCGGTCTGAACAAACAGAAATTAATGAAGGCAGAGGAATTGATGGTTGTGTTCTTTTAGATTTAAGACATCTTGGTCGAGAATTGATAGAAACAAAACTTGCCTATATTAATGAAGTTGCAATGGATTTTGCTAATGTTAACTTAGCAGAAGAGCCATGCCCAATACGTCCAGGTAACCATTATGAAATGGGTGGGATTAAGACTGATGTACATGGAGTTACTAGTATGCCTGGCTTATATGCTGCTGGTGAATGTGCAAATGTTAGCGTTCATGGTGGAAACAGACTTGGTGCAAATTCTTTGCTCGATACTGTTGTTTTTGGTAAAAGAGCAGGGATACATGCAGCAGATTACTCAAGGCAAATAGAACAGATTAATGTTCCCGATTCCATAGTTTCTCTTGATGAAGGTAGAATTAAATCCTTCTTTGATAAAAAAGATAACACCGATACTCCTGCTACGATAAGATTGGCTATGGGCCAGGCAATGAATGAGGGAGTTGCGGTTTTTAGAGATGAAGCAGGAATGCAAGCGGCATATAAAACTATTTTAGAATTAAAAGATAGATATAAGCGTCTTGGTGTCCATGATAGTGGGAAAATATTTAATACAAACTTATTATTTGCCTTTGAACTTGGTTTTATGCTTGATACTGCAGAAACTATTTGTGTAAGTGCTTTAGCTAGAAAAGAAAGTAGAGGAGCACACTACAGAACTGATATGCCTGATCGTGATGACGAAAATTGGATGAAACATATTTTAGTACAAAATACCGGTGAAGATTTGCCTACAGTCGATTTTTCTCCAGTTACTGTTACACGCTGGGAACCACAGATTAGGAGTTATTAATATGAAAGTAAAATTAGATGTTGGTCGTTTTAATCCTGAATCTGAAGGAGATAAAAGTTTTCGGCAGGAATTTGATTTAGAAGTAGAAGAATACTACACAGTATTAGATGCTTTAATGCAAGTTCGAGATTATGAAGATCCTTCACTTGCAATGAGATGTTCTTGTAGAGCCTCTATTTGTGGATCTTGTGCGATGAAAATTAATGGAACTTCTGGGTTAGGCTGTAATACAAAAATTGTGGACGTCATAAAGAAAGATGGAACTGTTAAAGTTGACCCTGCAGGTAATCTGCCAGTAGTCAAGGACTTGGTAGTAGACATGGAGCCTTTTTGGAGCAAAGTCCGAGAGATAAAACCTTTTCTACAAACAAAAGGTCCTGAACCACAAGATGAATATATTGCACCACAACAAGCTATGCTGGATTTAGTAAAACCCGTTGGTTGTATAATGTGTGGAGCATGTGTTTCTGATTGTACTGTTCTTGAAGTAGATAGTAATTTTATAGGCCCTGCTGCGTTGGCAAAAGCTTCACGTTTTATTGATGATCCTCGTGATGAAATGAATGCAGAACGTTTTGCTCAGCTCAATCAATATACAGGGGTATGGGATTGCACAAGATGTATGGCATGTGTTGAAGTATGTCCTAAGGGTGTTGCTCCTATGGATCGCATAATGACTATTAGAGACCAAATAATAAATGCTGGAATAAAGAATACTAATGGTGCAAGGCATGCTGAAGGATTTGCATCTATTGTAAAAAGATATGGAACACTGGATGAGACACAATTAGTGATTAAAACATTTGGAGTCTTAAATCCTATAGTTGCATTAAAGAATATTAAGGCATTATTTGGCTTATTGCCTGTTGCTTACAGAGCATTACGAAAAAATAAATTGCCTCCAGTATTCCATCATAAGATCGCTGGAGTGTCTTACATAAAAAATATATTTAAGAAATTGGGAGCATAAGATGAAAGTTGCTTTTTATCCAGGTTGTGTTTCAAAGGGTGGATGCCCTGAATTGTATCCTGCTACTGTAAAAATTTGTGAAAAATTAGGTATTGAATTAGACGAACTTGAAGGTGCATCATGTACTGGATCCGGGGTTCTTCAAGAGAAAGACAGATTACTCGGTGATGTTTTAAATGCACGTACCTTTGCAATGGCTGAACAGAAAAATCTTCCAATTATGACTATTTGTTCTACCTGTCAAGGAGTTATGGCACAAGCAAATAAACGTTTAACAGATCCTGATCATCCCGAATATCTTGAAGAAGTTAACACCTTTTTAAAAGATGAAGGACTGGAGTATAAAGGGACGACTGTAATTAAACATATTTTGTGGATATTAGTTGAGGATTTTGGAGTTGAACAAGTAAAATCCTCTTTTGTTAGAAAGTTAAATGATTTAAAACTTGCTCCTTTTTATGGCTGCTATATTGTAAGGCCTTCATGGGCTTTAGATTTTGAAGATAATCCGGATCGACAGCAATCCTTAGAAATGCTAATAGAAGCAGTTGGCGCAACTGTAGTAGACTTTGAAGGTAAGACACGATGTTGTGGTTTTCCAATACTAACTATCAATGAAAAGAATTCCGTTTCTATGGTGGCTAAGCATACATCTACAGTACAAGAATTAGGTGCTGATGCAATGGTAACTCCATGCCCTCTTTGCCATTTGAATTTGGATGGATACCAACCTAAAGCAAGAAAACAATCTGGAATATCAATTCATATGCCAATATTGCATCTACCACAATTAATTGGGTTGGCTTTAGGATTTAGTCCTGCTGATATGGGTCTTGAACGACATATTATATCAACAGATGCTATTACTAAAGCTCTTAAGGAATCAAACCCCGTTTAATCTCGAAGCTTTGATGCAGAATATGAAAAAGCGTTGATTGTTCTATCTATATCTTCGTCAGTTAATGCCAAAGACATATAGAGTTTGTTGCCAGGCTTTAATATCCCTTGATTCAACATGAGATTATTAAATTTACTGAGTAGGGCACTATTTCCGGTCGCAAGGTCACGGTAGTTTTTTATTTCTTTATTAGTAAATACAATATCAAAAACTGTGTTATCGCCGGTAATTTGTGCTTCAATTTCATATTGTTGCATTGAATCAGCTAAAGCTTTTTTGAGTTTAATACCAGTTTCATGTAATTTACTATATGCAACAGGATCTTTTAATTGTTTTAATGTAGCTAATCCAGCAACAGCTGCTATGGGATTCCCATTTAAGGTACCAGTTTGAGGAATAGAGTTGCCTTGATGTAAAGCACCATCGTAGTGTTCCATTATTTCTTTTTTCCCTGCTACCGCTGCAAGAGGGAATCCTCCTCCCACAATCTTCCCAAATGATGCCAAGTCAGGAACTACGCCAAAGTATTCTTGAGCACCACCATATGACAATCGAAATCCAGTTACGACTTCATCAAATATTAAGGGTATATCATATCTGAGAGTTAATTCTCTCAACTGTTTTAAAAAACCTTCTGCGGGAGAAATAATTCTTTGAACAGGTTCAACTATTACCGCAGCTATATTATCTTTTTCTTTTTTGATAATAGATTCAGTTGTTTCTATATCATTGTAAGGAGCAATTAAAACTGTTTCAGCAATTACTTTTGGTATTCCAGCAGAATCAGGTTGTGGTTGTGGGAATTCTTTATTTAAAGTTGGAACTTGGCTCATGAGCGCATAGTCATGAGAACCGTGATAGCCACCTTCAAATTTTAAGATTTTATCTTTTCCAGTATATGCTCTAGCAACCCGCAAGCACTGAAAGGTAGCATCAGTACCACTTGTAGTGAATCTTATCATTTCTGCACATGGAACTGCTGAACAAACTTCTTCGGCTAATTCAATAATCGATTCATTATTTAGGAAGAAGGTAGAACCTTTTTCCATTTGTGTTTGTACAGCCTCTACTACAGCTTGGTTAGCGTGTCCAAGTATCATTGGACCTGATCCAATAAGATAATCTATATATTCATTTCCACTTAAATCATATATCTTTGAGCCTTTGCCATGACTTACAATAAATCCTTGCTCAAACTTACTGGACATATTGCCAAGATTACCTGCAGGCATATATTTATTGGCTAATTCTTCAGAATTTTTTTCTTGTTTACTTTGTGGGTTTCTATTATACATGTTATTAACTTACTATTGCTTGCTCATTACGTCAATAAGTTCTTGTACTGCATCAGCAGATGCATTTAGCATTGCTTGCTCTTCATTCGACAAATTGATTTGAATTATTTCTTCTATACCAGATGAACCAATCTTTACAGGAACTCCAACATACAAATTATTTATTCCATACTCACCAGTAAGATAGGCAGCACATGGTAATATCCTGTGCTGATTTAATATGATTGAATCAACCATTTCTGCAACACCAGCAGAAGGGGCATAATAAGCAGAGCCAGTTTTGAGAAGAGATACAATTTCTGCTCCACCATCTTGGGTTCGCTTGATTATTTCACCTAGTCTCTTTTCTGAAATTAGTTCGCTAACGGGAACACCCCCAACTGTTGTGTATCCTAAAACTGGAACCATAGTATCTCCATGTCCACCGAGCACGTATGCTTGAATATCTCGTATAGATACGTTCAATTCTTGAGCTAAAAATGTTCGAAATCGTGCAGTATCGAGTACACCAGATTGGCCAATGACTTTTTCTCGTGGAAGACCGCTTGATTGATATACTCTTTGGGCCATAGCATCTAATGGATTGGTAACAACAATAATTATGGTATCTGGAGAATATTTCACTATTTCGGATGTCACAGAATCCATAATTTTCATATTTGTGAAAAGTAAATCATCTCGGCTCATTCCTGGTTTTCTAGCAACCCCAGATGTGATTACTACAATATCTGAATTTGCGGTATCCTTGTAATCATTTGTGCCGATTACTTGAGCATCACTTCCTACTACAGGTCCTGATTCAAGCATATCTAGAGCTTTGCCTTGAGGCAACCCTTCAACTATGTCAATTAATACGACATCTGCATATTGTTTTTCAAAAATTCTTTGAGCAGTTGTTGCACCAACTTGACCTGCACCGACGATAGAAACTTTCTTTCTCATTCAATTCCTCACTTGTATTTATTTGTTTAGTTAATTAGACAATAGTAAGAATAAAGATAGTCTAATTATCAGATATTTGTTCTATTGTATGGGAGTAATTAAATCCTTAACATAGGTTACATCACAGAGGAATATTACCATGCTTTTTGGGAGGAGTCGAGTCGCGTTTATTTTGTAACATTTCAAGCGCTTTTATGATTTTTGGTCGGGTTTCGATAGGATCGATAATATCATCAATATAGCCTCGTCCAGCCGCCAAATAAGGATTAGCCCATTTATTACGATACTCTTGAACTAGTTGTGAGCGTAAATCGTCAGGATTTTCACTTTTTGATAAAGCAGCTCTTTGTAAAATATTAACAGCCCCTTCTGGTCCCATAACTGCTATTTCTGCAGTAGGCCATGCATAGTTAATATCAGCTCTTAAATGTTTACTACCCATGACTAAATATGCACCGCCATA
>Ga0111541_10000154_pt1 | contig 21242 bp, 20 predicted proteins | sample Knorr_S7_td_DCM__FD_83039 | JGI IMG/M metagenome (GOLD analysis project Ga0111541, IMG submission 83039) | Marine microbial communities from Southern Atlantic Ocean transect - Knorr_S7_td_DCM_ad_131m_LV_B (version 2) (version 2) | ecosystem: Environmental > Aquatic > Marine > Oceanic | place...
ATTCATGATTTGATTGATAGAGAAATAGCGCGGGGTGTTGATAGCAGCAAGATAGTTGTTGCAGGCTTTTCTCAGGGAGGCGCTGTATCTCTTGAAGCAGCCTTATCCTATAATCAGCCTTTAGCTGGCATTATGGCGCTTTCAACATATTTCGCAACAGCAAATGCTGTCAAGATAAATCCCGTTCAAAGCTCGATACCAATCTTGATTTGTCACGGCTCCCAAGATCCAGTGGTACCGGAATCACTCGGCAGAAAAAGTCTAACAACCCTAGAGGGATTTGGTTTTGAGCCGGAATATCATAGCTATCCCATGGAGCACGCGGTTTGCCCGAAAGAGATTGAAGATATAAGTAATTGGATTTCGAGAGTGCTTAAATGAAGGTAAAATGGTTGGCCTACTCGCCATTATGAGGCGTATACTATGTTAAGCGCAGAATTACTTGTTAAGTTTTTGATTATAAAGAAGGGTTTTTCATGCTTAAGTTACCCACAATTTTTTGGGATCTAGTCGTTGAAAGCGCTCCCTGGCTTCTTGCAGGATATTTGCTTGCGGGCATAATACGTCAGGTCATACCCAGTAGTTGGGTTGAAAGGCAGCTAGCCCCGAAGGGATTTTCATCAATTGCTAAAGGTGCATTCATTGGAGCACCATTACCACTGTGTTCGTGCGGAGTGATACCGACCGCGTTGGCCATACGTAAGGCAGGTGCCTCAAAGGGCGCTACTTCCTCTTTCTTGGTCGCCACGCCAGAAACCGGTGTGGACTCGATTTCTTTTTCATATGCCGTTCTTGGCCCCATCTTCGCAATAGCAAGACCGATTGGTGCCCTTGTGAGTGCTATCATAGCCGGGATTCTCGTGAATAGTTTAGATAGAGAAGTTGATAAATCCGATGGAAACTGCTCTGCGGTAGGCGGCTGCTGCGGGAGCACCTCAAAAGAAACTCCACCTAATGTGGCTCAACGTTTCCTTAATGCGGTGAAATACGGTTATGGCAAGATGATTTCTGACACCGCAAAGTGGCTAGTGATTGGTCTTGTTGCTGCAGCAGTGATTACCGCATTAGTTCCCCAATCGTTTTTCTTACAATGGGGTGACGGCGTTCTTGTAATGCTTGTCATGGTCGTCGTGGGTTTACCCATGTACATTTGTGCTACCGCTTCGACCCCAGTAGCCGCCAGTTTGCTATTTGCCGGTCTTTCCCCTGGGGCCGCTCTAGTATTCATGCTCACTGGGCCAGCAACTAACATCGCCACCATGGGTGTAATAAAAGAACAACTAGGATTAAGGTCATTGGTCGCCTACTTGGTCGGCGTGATTGGGACCGCGGTGCTTAGTGGACTATTGCTAAATGAGTTATACGAGTTTTTCAGTTGGCCTCTACAATTATCCCTAATGGATCAAGAGGGGTTTCCACTCTGGAGACAGTTTCTAGGGGTCCTATTAATTTGCTTGATAGTACGAGTTTGGGTGCAACCGTTACTGAAAGAAAAGAAGTTTTTTTCAAATTCTATTGAGCAAGTTTAGTCTAGACCAAAACAAGAAATGATTCGATGCTTATTGTTTAACACGTAAACTACATCAGCTTTTCTAGGAAGAACCTCAAGGCAATGACGGGTTAAGCGTTCATAGTGTTGAATGAACCTCAATAACTGTTCCTCACTCATGACGCCTGCAGAGTTTTGTTCTCTTTTCCTTAATTTTTTCTCTTGAAGATTTCTCCAGTCAAAAACTTGTTCAAAAGATGGTGCCTTTAAGAGTATCAGTAAATTAAGCTGACCAAAAATATTTTGGTACTCTTCCTCTAGTTGCTTTGCCATGAATCTGCGCCACCTACTGTCTTTATCCTCGGTTGCTTCGAGCTCGTTTATTGGATGTTTTAGGGACTTGACAGGAATGGGTGTTGCGCCGACAAACCATCCTTCAAGTATAATTAAATCCACAGGGAGATTTATAACCTTCCATTGGTTTTCAGGGAAACGGTCGTCTAACGCTTTGCTGAATAGAGGAACTTCGATTGAAGATTTGCTAGTCTGATTGGTTAATTTGTTGAGTATAATAGAGAGTAAATGCGTATCGTGGGTGCCGGGGACGCCCCGAGTTTTTAAAAGCGGATGGTATGTTTTTGCCAAGTTCTGTCTATCCATCTTGGTTAGGTAAAAATCGTCGATCGAAAACCTGACTACGTTGAAACCCTCAATCTTTAAAATATTTTCTAGCAATTCACTTAATGAAGTTTTGCCAGTCCCTTGAGCGCCACTTACTCCGATAATTGGAGGGGTTTTTGAATCGCTCGTTTTATTGATTATCGAATGCACCAGAGGAGTGAAATACTTTTCTGCGTCCGCCAAATAACTTTGGGGAAGAAGCTCTTGTTCTATAAAATGTTTAATTATTTGTGAATACATTGTGAATTATTGATGGATAAACTATGTATTATTCTCAGCGCTATGCAAGCTTTCATATTCACTCAAATACTACGTGTGCTCAAAATTATCAGTGTGTTAGGATGTCTGGGTATTCTACAGAATTATGTAAACATAAATAAATACTCTAATAAGTGCCAATGAAATCCTCGCTGATTACCGAAAGACCACTACTAGTTTCTCCAACCCTTGCAGCTACTATAGGCTTAGAGGAAGCTATTATGTTGCAGGCTCTTTCTGAAATTTCAGCCTCTAACTTAGAAAAGGAAACATTGGGTGGTGATAATCCTAATGTATTTACTGTTACTAAGGATCAAATTAAAACGTGCTTCCCATTCTGGAAGGAAAATGAGATTAATCGAATCAAAGACAGCCTTGTAGCTATGGGAGTGATAACTATTCAGAAGGGCCAAGTCGAGTCTAAGTTGACTATTGAAATTAACGGGCCGAGCGCTCCTAAGAACGCCGTATCATCAGTTCGAAAACACAGTAGCAAGAATTCTCGTGCCGCGTCGATTATTTCATCGGACTGGCAACCAGAAGAAAATTGGATTCGTCTTTGTAGGCAGCACTCAATACCAGAGGAATTTGTTCGAAGCCTGGTTCCAGAGTTCGTCAATTACTGGAGAGACAGAGGTCAATCTAGATTCTCTTGGGGAAACGCATTCTATAAGCATGTCATAAGAGAATGGAGGGAGGAGCAAACTCGTATTGGAGCAAAAGAGTTATCAACTACTATGTCTGCTGAATGGGAGCCAAGTCTTGACGCTACAGAAATTCTAGAAAATTCTGGCATTGTTCATAGCTTTATTGATGATGCAATACCCGAGTTTGTCCTGTATTGGCGAGAAAGAGGAGTCAGTCATGGAGCATGGAACACAAAATTTGTCGAGCACGTTAGAAGGCAATGGGCTAAGTATTCTGCTTCCTTTAACTTGGACGACACGCCAAGAGTGATTGCTGATAATTGGGAGCCAAGTGCAGACTGTTATGAGATATTAGAGTTGGCTGAAATAGATGAACAATTTGCTCGCAGTCAAATTCCAGAATTCGTGATGTATTGGAAAGATAGTCAGCAAGTAAAGTCCTCCTGGAATACAGTATTTCTCCAATATATAAAACGAAGTTGGGCAAGGCAGTTAAAACAATCGCAATCAACTGAAAATCACTATGCAGAAAATCAATTCATTAATAGAACAAGCGAACAGAAAGTTAAAGAAAGATTCCAGCAGTTCGCCGACAGAAGTTGGGCCGAGTAAGCGGCCTACAAGTAGCCTTGAGGATGCAACAGACTCTGATTCTGAATCGGTCGATTTTCCTCTCGATCGCGTAGACGCGATAAATAATGTCTTTGCGGAGTTTGAGTTTGCTTATCACAACCAGTTTCATAAAGCTTTCAGTGATCATGAATCTTTGACAATTGCAAAAAAATACTGGCTTAGTAGTTTGGAAGAGTACTCACCATCTCAAATTACTGCTGCCGCAAAAAAGATAATTAAGTCTCAGGAATATCTTCCGACCATCGCGACTTTTCTTCGAGCATGCGAAGACGGTTATGATCTTTTTGGCTTACCTACAGCGCAGTTGGCTTTTAGAGAAGCTTGTCATGCTCCATCCCCGAAATCAGCCTATGATTGGAGCCATGAGGCCGTATATTTTGCAGGGAAAGCTACAGGATGGTTTCTTTTGGCAAATGAGTCGGAGTCAGTTAGTTTTCCTCTTTTCGAATACAATTATTCCTTAATGGTTAGAAATGTGATGCGAGGTGAGAAACTTAATATTGAACGTCCCCCGGCGTTATCTAGAAAGCTTGAGCACCCAGTATCAAAAAAGGAACTTAAATCTCGCATTTCACGACTCAGAAAAGAATTAAGCTTTTAGTTTAATTTTTTATGCTTGACTCTGGTCGGCTGGGTCGAATCCCCGCGACGGCTTTTCAATTCAACCTCATAATCTGAATAATTGCCATCATGAAATCTTACTTGACTATCGCCCTCAAATGCCAGGATATGGGTGCATATGCGATCAAGAAACCATCGATCGTGGGACACGACAATTACACTTCCGGGGAATGCCAATAGACCCTCTTCCAGAGCCCTCAATGTTTCCACATCTAAATCGTTCGTAGGCTCATCCAGCAGCAGAACATTACCACCTTTCTTTAGTAGCTTAGCCATATGTAGCCGGTTTCTTTCACCGCCAGAGAGATCTTTTACAAATTTCTGCTGGTCTCCACCTTTAAAGTTAAATCGGCTCGCGTAAGCGCGAGATGAAACCGCATACTTACCGATTTCTAGGTTGTCTTGACCATTAGAAATCTCTTGCCAAACAGTGTTATCTCCCTTTAATTCGTCACGACTTTGATCAACATAAGCAAGCTCGACTGTTTCTCCCAGCTCTATCATTCCGGAGTCGGGATTTTCGGAGGAAACTAACATTCGAAGAAAAGTTGTCTTTCCAGCACCGTTTCCTCCGACGATCCCTAAGATACTTCCCTTGGGTAGTGAAAAGGTGAGGTTGTCGATAAGAGATTTGTCTCCATATCCTTTACAGAGATTTTTTACCTCAAGAACCTTGTCTCCGAGCCTGGCTCCAGGAGGTATGTACAGTTCTTGTGTCTCGTTGCGAGATTGAAAACTCTGAGAATTCAACTCTTCAAAACGAGCAATCCTAGCTTTACTTTTGGATTGCCGACCTTTTGGGTTGGCCCGGATCCACTCCAGCTCTGACTTAATTGTCTTTTCATGGGCTGACTGCTGTTTTTCCTCCACAGCTAGTCTTTTTTCTTTGGCCTCTAGCCATGCGCTGTAATTTCCTTCATATGGAATTCCATGCCCTCGGTCAAGTTCCAATATCCAACCGGCTGCGTTATCAAGGAAATATCGATCATGAGTGATCGCGACAACAGTACCAGAATAATCTTGAAGATAAGTTTCAAGCCATGCAACACTTTCCGCATCGAGATGGTTTGTAGGTTCGTCTAACAAAAGCATGTCAGGTTTTGATAGTAATAATCGACACAACGCCACACGTCGTTTTTCACCGCCTGAAAGATTCTTCACGTCATCTTCCCACGGAGGTAGTCGAAGCGCATCTGCTGCTATCTCAAGGGTTCGCTCGATTTGCCATCCGTCAACGGCATCAATTTCATTTTGGAGCATTCCTTGCTTCTCCAGGAGGTCATTCATATCTTCCTCACTGAGCGGTTCAGCAAATTTGTCGCTTATCGAGTTAAATTCGGTAAGCAGATCCATGGTGGCTTTCATACCATCCTCTACGTTACCCCTAACGTTTTTCGATTCATCAAGTACGGGTTCCTGAGGGAGGTAGCCTACTTTGATCCCCGGCTGAGCTCTTGCCTCGCCTTGTATATCTGAGTCTTCTCCTGCCATTATTCTCAACAAGGTTGACTTCCCAGAACCGTTGAGCCCAAGGACTCCAATCTTTGCACCTGGGAAAAATGAGAGTGATATATCTTTGAGTATTTCTCTTTTTGGAGGCACTATTTTGCCAACCTGGTGCATGGTGTAAACAAACTGTGGCATCAAATTTCCCGCTTATTGTGATGAATGACTTTGAAGAGCAATGATATACGAGTTATGGTTTTTCTTTAAAAAAAACGACAGCAGATATTCAATATATTGGTGCTCATTTTCTGCTCATCAGTTAAAATAGCCAACTTAAATCTTAGATCACAGTAGTGAGGCGATTGATGTTCAATAGCGGTGCCAGCCTGGCAGAATTTGATCCAGAAATTAATGCAGCTATTGAAGCTGAGAGAACTCGTCAAGAAGAGCATATTGAATTGATTGCGTCTGAAAATCACACAAGCCCCTTTGTAATGGAGGCCCAAGGGTCGGTGTTAACAAATAAGTACGCAGAAGGATATCCGGCAAAGAGGTATTATGGGGGGTGTGAGAACGTAGATGTAGTAGAAGAATTGGCCATTAAGCGTGCTAAAGAATTATTTGATGCTGATTATGCGAACGTCCAGCCTCATTCTGGTTCACAAGCAAATGCCTCAGCTTATATGGCACTTATGAAGCCGGGGGATACTTTGCTTGGAATGAGTCTCGCTGATGGGGGACACTTGACTCATGGCGCGACAGTAAGTTTTTCTGGCCGTATATATAACTCTGTTCAATACGGCTTAAATAATGAGACGGGCGAGATAGACTACGATGAAGTTGATAGGCTTGCTCAGAAGCATAGGCCTAAATTAATTGTTGCTGGATTTTCAGCCTATTCTAAAGTGGTAGATTGGCAAAAATTCAGAGATATTGCAGATAGCGTTGGAGCCTACTTTCTCGTTGATATGGCTCATGTCTCTGGTCTGGTTGCCGCTGGGGTATATCCGAGCCCAGTAAATATAGCCGACGTGACTACCTCTACGACTCATAAAACCCTGCGAGGACCTCGCGGTGGGATAATCTTGGCGAGGTCTAATCCAGAGTTAGAGAAGAAACTAAATTTCTCTGTGTTCCCAGAAAGCCAAGGCGGACCACTAATGCACGTGATTGCGGCTAAGGCGATATGTTTTAAAGAGGCCATGGGCGAGAGTTTCAAAACTTATCAGCAGCAAACAGTGAAAAACGCGCAGATTATGGCAGATGGATTCATCACGCGGGGATTTGAGGTGGTTTCTAATGGGACCGATGATCATTTATTCCTATTAAGTTTAATCAAGCAAGGGCTTACTGGCAAAGAAGCCGATGCCGCTTTGGGGCGAGCAAATATAACGGTAAATAAAAACGCTGTTCCCAATGACCCTAACCCGCCGTTCGTAACAAGTGGATTGAGAATCGGTTCACCTGCAATTACGACTCGAGGTTTTGAACAGCGTGAAGTAGCCGAGTTAACGACATGGATGTGTGATGTTTTGGAAGATCTTAATGATGAGTCAAAGATAAATGAAGTAAAGTCTAAAGTTTTGGAGCTTTGTTCCCGATTTCCGGTCTATAGATAAGCAATAAACATGTAATAAAGGGTTGTTATGCATTGTCCGTTTTGCGGGGCTGTTGATACAAAAGTCATTGACTCTAGACTAGTCTCTGAAGGCAATCATGTGCGTAGGCGAAGACAGTGCACAGCCTGCTATGAGAGATGGACAACTTATGAATCTGCAGAACTGGTAATGCCTAGGATCATAAAACAAGATGGAATTCGTGAACCCTTTAACGAAGATAAATTGATGGCTGGACTCTCTAAAGCCCTCGAAAAAAGGCCGGTTAGTATTGATAAAGTGGAGGAGGCTATGAGTAAAATTAAGGCCAATATTCGCTCTGGCGGCGAAAGGGAAGTGCACTCGAGGGATGTAGGAGAGCAGGTAATGAGGGAGCTAAGAGAGCTTGACGAGGTGGCTTTTGTCAGATTTGCGTCAGTATATCGTAGTTTTAAAGACCTCAATGAATTCCGGGAAGAGATTGACAAATTATCTAAAGATAGTTAAGACACCTCTACGTCACACCCCATTTCTGATAGAATCCCCACCCTTGACCATAGCAAGATAGTCTGGGACTCCATTTTTACTTGCGTGAACACTTTTATATATCGTTGATTGAGATTTCTTAAGATGAAAACTCTAGCGTTGAAAGAACTCGACGGAGTATTAGCTGAATGGCCTTTCTATATGGAAAGGGCTATTGAGTTGGCAGCATCTGTCTTCAATGCAACTCCTAACCCCCGTGTTGGGTGTGTGATTGTCAAGGAAGGGGTGGTCATCGGAGAAGGTTGGCATTCTGCGGCAGGTGAAAAACATGCTGAAATCGTTGCCCTAGAGAATGCGGGCTCATTAGTGAAGAATTCGACGGCATTTGTAAGTCTCGAGCCTTGCGCCCATCAAGGGCGCACGCCACCCTGCACAGAAGCTCTAATAGCGGCTGGGGTTGATAGAGTTGTAATTGCGAGTGTTGATCCTGATGAGAGAGTTTCGGGCCGAGGTATTGAAGCTCTAGAGGAAGCAAACATTGAGGTATATCAATTGTTAGATTTCGATCAGCAAGCGAGGTCGATCAATCCTGGGTTTTTCAAGCGACAAGAATTAGGTGTGCCTTTTGTTCGCTTGAAATTGGCAATGAGTATCGATGGTCGAACAGCTTTGTCAAATGGTAAAAGTAAGTGGATTACCAGTCCAGAGGCTAGGAAAGATGTTCAAAAATTACGTGCGCAGAGCTGTGCCATAGCTACCGGTACTGGCACAATTCTCCTGGACGACCCCTCATTAACAGTTCGGACTTCGGAGTTAGGTTTAGATGAGAAACAGCTTAAGTATAACCAAGCGTCATTGTCTAAGAATCCGACTAGAGTAGTAATAGGCGATTATAAAAAGATACCTGATACGGCAAAGGTTATCCATAGTGAAGGTATGGTAAAATTTTTTACTTCAGATAAAATTCTTGGTGAATTCAAATACCCAGAAAACGTCGAAATAGTGGAGGTTAACTCTAACCAAGGGGGAGTTGATCTAACTTCTGTTTTAAAATATTTAGCATCTGAGTCAAAGTGTAATGAAGTATTAATCGAGGCAGGTCCCACTTTGAGCGCGGAATTTATAAAACAGAATTTAGTAGATGAATTCATTACCTACAATGCTCCTAAAATTCTTGGAAGCGATGCTAGGCCACTGATTAATTTTACCGGACTCTCAAGTTTGGAAGTGAGCATTAAATTTTCAGTCAAGGAAATTTGTGAAGTAGGATCAGACATTAAAACAACTTTTGTACCGAATCTGAGAAAATGTTCACAGGAATTATAGAAGCGGTTGGAAATATAGAAAGCCGCAATCAAGAGCAAGGCGATTGGAGGTTTAAGATTTCCACTGGGAATCTTGATATGACCGATGTGGTCGTTGGGGCTAGCATAGCTGTTAACGGCTGCTGTTTAACGGTTGTTGATAAGCTCACATCAGCATTTTTCGCTGATGTTTCAAATGAGACCATGCGGTGCACTGCGTTAGGCACTCTCAAAATTGGCTCGGCTGTGAATCTAGAAAAAGCAATGCTGGCGACAGACCGCTTTGGTGGGCATATTGTATCCGGGCACGTTGATGGCGTAGGAAGCTTAATTGAAATAGAACCTGAGGGGCAGAGTTTAAAAATGACGTTTAAAGCACCTTCGAATTTGAGCAAGTATGTTGCCGCGAAGGGATCGATTTGCGTAGATGGAACCAGCCTCACAGTAAATGAAGTAAAAGAAGACTTATTTACTGTAAACGTGATTCCACACACACAGGTCGAAACTGTCTCAAGTGCTTATAAAGTAGGACACAGTGTAAATCTAGAGGTAGATATAATCGCTCGCTATTTGGAGCGAATGACTGAAAGTATGGAAGGTCAATCGCACGAAATAACCAAGAATTACCTTGCAGATAAAGGCTTTAGTTGAATTGAATAATTTTTGAATTATGAACTTAAATTCCACGCAAGAAATCATAGATGATATTCGTCTGGGTAAGATGGTTATCCTTATGGATGATGAAGATCGGGAGAATGAGGGAGATCTCATCATTGCCGCTGAGAGGGTGCGTACGGAAGACATTAATTTTATGGCGACTAACGCACGAGGTCTCATATGCTTAACTCTGACCCGGGAGCGATGTGAGCACCTTAAATTACCTCTGATGGTCAATGAGAACAACACTCCGTACAACACCAATTTCACAGTCTCAATAGAGGCTGCCAGCGGAGTTACCACAGGTATTTCAGCGGCTGATAGGGCTCGAACAATTCAAGTGGCGGTCGCAAGAGACAGTGTGTCTGAAGATATTGTTCAACCGGGCCATATTTTCCCGATTATGGCGCAGCCTGGAGGTGTCTTGCGAAGAGCAGGTCATACAGAGGCCGGATGTGACCTCGCACGTTTAGCGGGTTATCAGTCTTCCGCCGCGATCGTGGAGATTATGAATGAAGATGGATCAATGGCTCGGCGCAAAGATTTGGAATTATTTGCGCAAAAACATAGCATAAGAATAGGCACAATAGTTGATTTGATTCACTATAGAATCGCCAATGAACGCACCGTCTCTCGTATGGAATCACATATGCTTACGACAAAGTACGGTGAGTTTATGGTCCATAAGTATCAAGATTCGATAAGCGGGAGTATTCACCTAGCATATGTGAAAGGGAAATTCGGTGTTGATGAGCCTGTTTTAGTTCGTGTGCATATCCCAAATACTTTGAGAGACATATGTGAGACCCATAACAAAGGCAGAACAAGCTGGTCATTTAATGGTGCCTTGGAGCAGATTGCTAACGCAAGTAAAGGTGTTGCCGTGTTACTCTCAGGTGATGACTACGGGCAAACTTTAGAACAAAATTGCTTGTCTACTTTCGCCAAGGAGTCGGATTCAACATCAATTAATAGGTCTGGGAATGACCTCACTATTGGCACTGGATCGCAAATTTTGCGAGACATCGGTGTTGGTAAAATGAGATTGTTAGGTTATCCAGCGCGATTTAACGCGATTTCTGGTTTTGATCTAGAGGTGGTCGAGTTTGTTAAATTTCGCTAGGTGGAGACCTTTTTCTAATGGGAAATCCATTAAGTTAGGAGACAGAAAATGAGTTCAATCAAAACAATTGAAGGCAGTTATACTCTAGGGTCGGCTAACTACGGAATAGCTGTCTCAAGATACAATAGTTTCATCGTTGAACGATTACTTGATGGTGCTTTGGAGGCTTTGCGGAAGCATGGTGTGGAAGACAGAGAAATCTCCATAGTAAAGGTGCCAGGGGCTTTTGAACTTCCGTTAGCTGTTAAAGCTATGGCAGAGTCAACAAATTATGATGCAATTATCGCGCTGGGGGCAGTAATTCGTGGAGGCACAGCTCATTTTGAGTATGTCTCTGGAGAATGTGTGAAAGGCCTGAGTCAAGCGGGGCTTTCTCAAGGTCTTCCGGTGTCCTTCGGCGTGTTGACAGTTGATACAATTGAACAGGCGATTGAGAGAGCAGGAACCAAAGCAGGGAATAAGGGTGAGGAAGCAGCTTTGACAGCAATCGAAATGCTCAGCCTGATGCGGCAACTCCAGAATTAGAATTTTCAGAAGGATATAGCAATAATAAAGCCAGATAGTCACTCTCAAAGAAAAATTCCGCTTGCGCAGCGGAGAAAAGCGCGACGTATTTTGATGCAAGCCGTATATCAGTGGTTAATGACGAGCAACGAGCCTTTTCAAATAGCCGCTCAGTTTCGCGAAGCAAATTCTAGTAAAGTTGATTGGGATTACTTTGATGAAGTTTTTCTAAGCATCCCTTCATGCCAAAAGTCTATCGAGGAGCAATTAGGTTCTGTTATTGATAGAGAGATTCATGCTATTGATATGATAGAAAAAGCTTTGCTCTACATTGGTGTATTCGAACTGACGAATTTGTCAGATATCCCTTATAGGGTGGTAATTAACGAGTGTGTTGAGTTAGCTAAAACTTATGGTGCCAGCGATAGTCATAAATATGTGAATGGTGTCTTGGATAAATTGGCAAAGAAGTTTAGATCAGATGAGATGCAGACGATTTCCTAATTCCTCTTTAAACACAGAGAGATCCCCTCGTCATGTATAAAAATGAATTCGAGATAATTACAAACTATTTCGCTGCTCCCAACTTAAGTTTTGATCACGAGGGTATAGATTTGGGTATTGGGGATGATGCGGCACTAATTCGAATTCCTAGTGCAACCAATTTATCGATTTCAACAGATGTTCTGGTAGAGGGAGTTCATTTTCCTATTAACGCTGGTGCTGCACAAATTGCGAAAAGAGCTCTGTTAGTAAATTTGAGTGATCTCGCTGCAATGGCAGCTAAACCCTACTGCTTTACTCTTGGATTAATATTACCTAATGCAACAGAGAACTGGTTGTGCGAATTTAGCAAGGGACTTGGAGAGATTGCGCAAGAATTTGGTATCAGTTTAATTGGAGGAGATCTAAGCGAGGGGCCGATGGCAGTGGCCATCCAAGTTCATGGCATTACTCCGGTAAATAAATCTCTACGTCGTAACGGAGCTAAAATTGGAGATCAAATATTTGTTACTGGTTCATTGGGCGAAGGCGCAATAGGGTTACTTTGCGTAGGCGGTAAATCTCATTTGGGACCTTCGTTTAAATTCATGTCCCGCCCATCAGAAAAAGCGCGCGATTATTTTGAGAAGGCATATTACCAGCCTACTCCAAGGGTTGATTTTGCACTTAACTGTCGCGACTACATATCAAGCGCTATCGACATATCTGATGGCTTGATAGGAGATTTACAACATCTGATCAAGGCGAGCGGCACGGGTGCTGTTATAGATATAGAAAAAATTCCCGTTTCAAACTGCGTTGATGGTTTTCTGAGTTCTGAAAATCTGCTCAGAGCCGCACTTTTCGGCGGGGATGACTATGAACTTTGTGTTTCAGTTGCGCCGGAGAAATGCGAAGATTTTGTGGAAGTAGCGGGTAGGTCAGATACAAGAGTAACCCTAATAGGAGAAATAATAGCAGGTGACGATGTTGAGTTTATGTCGTCCGTTGAGGGGGGAATTGATGCCGATGGGAAAGCATATACACACTTTTCCCCTGAGCGTAGATAATGACTGTCTCTAGGAAAGAAGTTTTAAGACATCCGTTATTTTTACTTGCATTTGGTTTTGGTTCTGGACTAACGCCAAAAGCACCAGGTACTGCTGGAACGATGCTGGCGATACCTTTCCATTTGATATTTATAAACTTCCCGGTCTGGTTGCATGGAACAATTATTGTATTGGCTTTTTTCCTAGGAATATGGATTTGTGGGAAAACTTCAGAGTATTTTGGTGTCCATGACCATGAGGGAATAGTTTGGGATGAATTTGTGGGTTACTGGATTACCATGTTTCTCGTACCGTTCAATTGGTTATGGATTATTCTAGGATTCATTGTGTTCAGAACATTAGACATACTTAAACCTTGGCCAATTAAATTGATCGATACAAAGGTTCGGGGGGGTCTTGGTATCATGCTTGATGATTTTATAGCGGGTATAATGGGGGCGACTTTCTTGCATGCATTGCGTATCTTGTATGGTTGACTAGTTCAGTAAAGGATCACTGGTAGAGAAACGCGGTTTGACAGCACAATTTACGGGTTCCTTAATGCTACCCGCCGAGTTTGGTGATTATACTATTCACTGCTTTGAAGAAATAGATTCACGCAAGGGTATATGGTTCTTACCTACTGTGATGTAAGTGTTGAAAAGTCAGTTTTATATAGGATTCATTCGGGATGCTTGATAGGTGATTGCGTGTTTAGCTTGAGATGTGACTGTGGCCCTCAACTTAGAATAGCTCTAGGGAGCATGGGAGTGAATGTGTCAGAGCCATTACATCATCATACTGAAGTAAAACCTTATAACGAGAAATGCCCAGCGGAGAAATTAAGTAAACTTGGTCATAGAGAGTAGTTTTAGCAGTGTCCACTAAGTCGAAAACCATAGTAGTTGATTTTATCCGACACGGTGAGCCAGAGGGCGGTGACATTCTGAGGGGCCGTATAAATCCAGAGCTCACTGAATTGGGTTTGACGCAGATGAAAGAGGCCGTATGCTTAGGGGAAGCTTGGCAGCCGTCGGCTTCTACTCCTGATTGGACAGAAGTAATAAGTTCGCCTCTAAAAAGGTGCCGGCAGTTTGCCGAGCGTCTCTCAGCTAAAATGAGTCTGCCCCTCAAGGTTGACCAGGAATGGCAAGAAATTGACTATGGTGATTGGGATGGCATGCCCATTAACGAATGGAGAAAAGAAGCTGCCGAGCAATTTAAAGTTTTCTCGAAAGATTTATCAGCTTTAAAACCTCCGAATGGAGAGACCTATTTAAACTTTAAAGAGCGAATTCTTGGAGCATTGGAAAGTTTGTCAGAACTACCAGATGGCAGTCATGTATTGGTAGTGACTCATGGTGGAGTTTTGCGGGTTGTTATTCCAAGTATACTGGGAATGCCCTTTAACAAAAGTGGACCGCTGCACATTCCATTCGCATGCTTTAGCCGTATGAAGATACTTTTATCAAATTCTAAGCCAAGTAGATTATTGGTTTTTCATAACAAAGGCGAGTATTCTAATATAGACACTTGATCATCAATCTACTCTCGCCTTAGCAATATGCTCACACATTTGCTTAGTTCCGATAAGTGTTCGAGGGGTTTGGCGTTGGACTAAGTCTGGGGGAATAAAGTACACATGTTCTTCTGAAACTGCCTTCAAGCTTGGCCAACTTTCCCAATCATTGAGCCACTCAGGTCTAGTAAGGCCCACCCCGCTGCCTATAATGACCTCTGGGTTTGCAATAATTACGGCTTCTAAACTGACCTTAGGGGCAATTTGATCGATAGCGTTGAAGATGTTCTCGCCTGAACACAATTCAATGATATCGTTCATCAATTCCTGGCCTCCGGTAGTAATAATTGGAGATTCCCAAACCTGATAAAATGTTCTGACGGATTCACGGTTACTATATTGAGTAACAAGAGATTCATAAGTTTGGTTGAAATGGTTTATAGCCTCTTTCGCCTCAATTGTAGTCCCGGCTAGTTTGCTGAGACTTTCCATTTGAGTAGAAATGGAAGGTAAATCATTTAGTTCAACTAGGTAGACCGACAAACCTAGCCTCTTGAGCTGCTCAATTGATGTCCTTGGATTCCCGCTTTTCCACCCAATGATAAGATCAGGTTCCAATTCTAAGATTTTCTCGATATCAAGAAGGTCAAATCTACCAACGACTTGTAATGTCTTTGCTTCGGGCGGAAAATCGCTGTATTCAATAACTCCAACCACTTGGCTTCCTGCGCCGATTGCAAATAGCAACTCCGTTACAGATGGAGCTAGGCTAATTATTCGCTCCGCGGGCTTTTCAAGTCTTATAAGATTTCCATCCTCGTCGACAACTTCGATAGCACAATAGGCCTCAGAGTATAAAGACAAGGCAAGGAAAGTTAAATAAAGCTCTAAGAAATTAAGTTTCAATAATCTATTCCTTTTTGAACTTTTATTCCATAATCGAAAGCATGTTTAGTATTGTTAATTTCACTTACCGTGTCCGCAAGAGCAATCAACTCTTTGGACGCATTGCGACCTGTTACAACTGCATGCTGATTTCCTGGCCTGTTCTTGATGGTATCGAGAACGCGTAACTTTTCTAAGTACCCGTATGTCAACATATATGTAAGTTCATCTAAAATTACTAGTTCATATCTAGAATCACTTAAAAATTTTTCAGCCTGATCCCAAGTTTTTTTAGCCGCAGTGATGTCTTTATCTCGGTCTTGTGTCTCCCAGGTAAAACCAGTATTCATCACATAGAAATCGACTAGCGGATGGTCGGCGAAATTTTCTTGCTCACCGCATTTCCATTGTCCTTTTATGAATTGAACTACGGCGCATCTCATCCCATGGCCAACGCTTCGTGCTAGCATGCCGAACGCTGAAGAACTTTTCCCCTTCCCGTTACCCGTGAGTACTACGAGTAAGTTCTTTTCAGTCGTCGCCTCCGCAATTCGCTTATCGACATGGGCCTTTTTGCGCTTCATAGCTTTTTTGTGTCGCTTGTCCCTCTCCTCTTGATTTCCCAATAGCGTCTCCTGCTTGTCTTTTAAATGCTTATTCTAAATCCTAGGTATGAGCCACGTCTTGGTGTTAGGTATCCAATAACTTCTTGATACTTTTCGTCAAACACATTCTCTATTCTTGCAAAAACTTCGATTTCAGAAGTGACTTGGTACGACATGGATATGTCTAATACTTCAAAATCGTCTAAATCTATCAGAGCGCCAAATCTCTCATCGATTGAGTTCTTGGATATTCTGTAGAAGCTATTCAATCGTAATTTCCCCGATTCACTCTGATAGTTAATGCCGATATTACTCAATTGTTCTGGGCGGCGCAGTCTTTGCGAGCCGTTAGGACGCTCTGTATCGTTATAGGTATAGTTTGCTTGAAATACTAGTGAATCAGATAAGATATATGAACCGTTAAACTCAAGTCCAGTTGACTTACTTTTGCCTGATTCTTGTAGATAACCGCTGTAGCCGGCTAGATCAAAATAGATGGCATCATTAACTTCTTGATCAAAAAAAATGAATTCAGCTCTGACCGTATCACGGGCTAGAAATTCGAAGCCATACTCATAACCCTCACTTCTTTCTTCTTTCAACTGGATGTTTGAGGCTGGAGGAAAAGCCCATGGCCCGGCATTGTAATCAACCTCATAAAGGCTTGGAGCTCTGAAGCCAGACCCATAACTCGCTTTAAATTTAATAGATGTTTCGTTCAAGTCAAGAAGATACGCACTCGTAATTCTGTGGCTTGTGTGCTCACCAAAATCGTCATTTTCGTCTCTCCGAACACCGCCGGTTATTGTTAATTTATCGGAAAAATTACTCAGAATTTCGAGATAATAACCTTCATTGTCTCTCTCCAACTCGCCATTGACTTCCTCTTCCAAATCAAAACCGTATATCAAGGAAAAACTATCAAATTGATTTAAGCTTCCTATGTACTCAATTCTGCTAAGCTCACCTGCTGACGCAAAGCCTAACTCATCTGCCGAAAAGAACTTACGATCTGTTTCTGTCTTTGAAAATCCTAAAGAATGAGTTAACGTCTCCGAATCGTAGTCGAGGGAAAGGCGACTTGCCTCCAGGTCGTAATTTGACTCACAATCATGGATTGTGGTTTGTAAAAAACAACCATCATATTCAGAGTCTCCTTCAACATTTCGGTGGACAGCCTGTATTTGAATGTTATCGGTCAGTTTTGTGCTCGCTCTTATATGGATAGTGTTGTTTTCGTAGCCGTCATCATCCATAAGTAGATTGTCATCAGATCGCGCATTGAACCCATCCGAATCGATCTGGGTGGCAAAGACTGAAAAGTCGGTATCTCCATTTGAACCGGATATATTTAGGTTGCCTTGGCTGGTGCCAAATTTGCCCGTCTGTGCTGTAAGGGAGGCGTTCAAGCCCTCTTCGTTAGTTTGAGAGGACAAAGCAATGATGCCTCCAGCATCTGCTCCGAAGTTTAACCCTTGTGGCCCTCTTAAAATTTCCACTCTGCCTATGCCGCCGCTCAAGATATGCTCAACGGGAGTCGCTACTTGAGTAGCACTCGGATCGGATAACCTCAAGCCATCAAACACGACTAGCGTACGGAAACCTTCCTCGCCTCGAATCCTAAGCGATGAGGTGGCCCCCATTCCGCCATTAGATGTTGACGCTACTCCTGGTGTTTGACGAAGTATATCTTTGATAGACAGATTACCGTATTTAGCAATATCTTCCTCTGTTAGGACAGAAACTGAAGACGCTACTTCCGACGATGGGACGGGCAGTCTATGCGCGACTACTACTATTTCTTCCACATCTTGAAGTGTCGATTGAGCATGTGCACTAGCGCAGGTAAACACCAGGCAACTAAAAATAAAATTTTTTCTCATTACGGAAATTTTCACAGGACTCTCCTTAAATTAATGCGTTAAGAGTCAATGCTGTGATCCAACAGGTAGGAGGGTATGAGCAAAAGCAATGAGTTGCTTTGTCATAGATGAGCCCACCGCTGCATCAGGATTGACTGTCTAGCTGGCTGGTATCGGACTTACTGAATCGAAGAAGAGCGATCCAAATTACCGTTGCGGGGGCAGTGTTGGTCTTTCACCAACTTCCCATTTAATAAGGCGACATTGAGCGCCTTAACCAAACTCGACTTTCTAAAGGCTGGCAAGTGTAATCTTTATTTTAAAAATGTGCAAAGAACTCAAGAATTCTCTACGGATTTGTGTTGCAGTCTACACCTATTTTGTTTTTTACGAATAGCTTGGGTAATGCCCTCGCAATTTAGGTTGACCTGATCCAACATTTCCGAAGCTTTTCCATGCTCCAAAAATTTGTCTGGTAATCCAAGGTTCAGCGTGGGCATGGAAATATTCGTTTTAGCCAGGTATTCGTTAACTGCGGAGCCAGCACCTCCAATTGTTGCATTCTCTTCGACAGTAACAATGAGCTGATGCGTAGTTGTCAGTCTACTAATAAGTTCTTCGTCAAGGGGCTTAACAAACCGCATATCAACAAGGGTTGCATCAAGCTTTTCAGCTGCCTCAAGAGAAGGTCTGACCATACTTCCGAAGGCAAGGATTGCAATAGTGTTTCCATTTTTCCTGACTATACCTTTGCCAATTTCTAATGGCTGAAAGTCCTTATCAATGGGAATTCCAATTCCTTTCCCGCGAGGATATCTCACGGCAGCTGGTCCGTTATAGTTGTACCCCGCGGAAAGTAACTTATAGGTTTCATTCTCATTGCTTGGAGTCATGATTATGAGATTGGGGATACAACGAAGGAAAGAGATATCAAAACTGCCAGCATGAGTCGGCCCATCTTCTCCTACAAGGCCAGCTCTATCAATCGCAAATAATACGTTTAAATTTTGAAGCGCAACATCATGGATAAGTTGGTCATAAGCTCTTTGCAAGAATGTTGAATATATCGCAACAACTGGCTTGGTTCCTGCGCACGCCAAGCCGGCAGCAAAAGTAACCGCGTGTTGTTCAGCTATGGCTACATCATGAAATCTGTCTGGGAATTTTTCGGCAAATTTATGCATACCGGACCCTTCACCCATGGCTGGCGTAATCCCTACGGCTAAGCCATCTTCCTCGGCGAGATTGCACAGCCAGTTTCCAAAGACTTCAGAGTAAGACAGCAAGTGCGGATTTTTCCTAGCACCTTCATTTTGTGATGATTTAGCCTCAATTTTGCTCAAGGCATGCATGCCGAAGGGATCCTTTTCAGATTCTAAATATCCCTTACCTTTCTGGGTAACTATGTGAAGTAGTTGAGGGCCGCGAAGGGTTTTTATATTCTTCAAAATCTCAACAAGACCCGAAACATCATGCCCGTCAATTAGGCCAATGTAGTTAAAACCTATCTCTTCAAATAAAGTGCCGGGTGACACCATTCCTTTCATATACTCTTCCGCTCGATGGATTGCTTTCAAAGCGGGGGGTATTTTTGAAAAAACGCGCTTACTTCCTGTTCGAATAAAATTGTAGGGCTTGCTAGCCCACATCCTAGCGAAATAACTTGATAGGCCTCCAACATTATTCGAAATCGACATGTTGTTATCGTTAAGTATTACAAGGACATTGTCATCCAGATGTCCAGCATGATTAAGCGCTTCGAATGCCATTCCTGCAGTCATGGCTCCATCTCCGATAACTGCTACGTGATGGTGATCTTGTTCCCTTATCCTATCAGCAACCATCATACCCAAAATGGCACTAACCGATGTGCTCGAATGTCCGACGCCGAATTGATCGAACTCACTCTCGTTGCGATTGGGAAAAGCAGCCAAGCCACCCTCCTGGCGAATGGTCAGGATTTGATCACGCCGGCCTGTCAATATCTTATGAGGATATGCTTGGTGACCGACATCCCAAATCAATCGGTCTTTAGGCGTATTAAGCACATAATGCAGAGCGATTGTGAGTTCGACCACACCGAGTCCTGCTCCAAAATGACCCCCGGTTTGACCGACCGCATAGAGAAGGTAGAGACGGAGTTGGTCAGCTAGCTCGGAAAGTTGCGCAATTTCCAATCTCTTGAGGTCTTTCGGACTTTCGATTTCATCAAGCAGTGGAGTATGAGGTCGCTTTGAAGGAATTTTATCAAACATTGTATAGCTTCATAGATTGCGCGATAGGACAGGGATTATAGCAAGTTGGCCCTGAATCGGGAAAATCAATTATTAGTGTGCTCGCGAGGTCATGAATTTAGCGAGCTCCCGCAATTCGTCTGCTGCTGGGGGTAAACCTTGAATTGAGAGCAAAGCTTGCTCAGAGAGCTCAACGGCTTTTCTTTTTGCTCTCTCTATACCCAAAAGACTTACATACGTGGTCTTATTCTGGGCCCGGTCTGAACCTTTGGGTTTCCCTAAAGTCGAAGTTTCACTAATTTCGTCTAGAACGTCGTCTTGTACTTGAAAGGCTAGGCCTATCAAATCGGCAAAACGTTCTAGCCTTTCTAAACTTTTTGTCGGCACGCGCGGGTTACAAATAGCACCCAGTTTAACGCTAGCTTTGATTAGGGCACCTGTTTTGCGCTGATGCATGTTTTCAAGCACTGAAAGGTCTATAGGGAAGCGTTCAGCCCTGAGGTCCATTGCCTGTCCACCTGTCATGCCTTCTGCTCCAGTTGCCTCACTCAATATCTTTACCATTGCTAGCTTTGTTGACTCGCTTAAGCTGGACTTTTGAGAGCTAAGGCATTGAAAGGCCAGCGACTGTAGAGCATCACCAACGAGGACAGCAGTTGCTTCGTCATACGCTTTGTGGACACTTGGTTTTCCCCGTCTTAAATCGTCATCATCCATAACCGGCAGATCGTCATGAACAAGGGAAAAACTGTGGACTAGTTCGACAGCGCAAGCGGCGGCGTCGGCATCTTCTACGTTCGCTTCAACGGCCTTTGCGCTCGCATAAACTAGAAAAGGGCGTATCCGTTTACCACCGCCCATCGTCGCGTACCGCATTGCTTCAATTAGCTGTTGATCAGGAACCGACAAAGAAAGAACGCTGTCAAGACAGGAATTGACTCTCTCGTTGGTAAAATCAAAGAGTCTCGTCAAACTACCAGAAGTATTAGCTTTCATTATGCAGACTAGATTTCATCCTTTGGTTTCATCTCCTCCGTATCGCCTTCTTCGTTCATTAAGATTTGAATTTTCTGTTCTGCTTCTTTTAAAGCTGTCTGACACTCTCGGGTCAGCTTTATTCCTGTCTCAAACGCTTTTAGAGAATCTTCCAGACTTAATTCA
>Ga0111541_10000155_pt1 | contig 21197 bp, 22 predicted proteins | sample Knorr_S7_td_DCM__FD_83039 | JGI IMG/M metagenome (GOLD analysis project Ga0111541, IMG submission 83039) | Marine microbial communities from Southern Atlantic Ocean transect - Knorr_S7_td_DCM_ad_131m_LV_B (version 2) (version 2) | ecosystem: Environmental > Aquatic > Marine > Oceanic | place...
AAATGATCAAATCAGGATTATGAAATAAACTTCTTACAATTCCTACTCTTCTTAAAAGCCCTTTCGAAAGCTTTCCTGAAAGTCTATCCATATGAGAATTTAAACCTAGCAAAGAGGTCAAATCTTTTGAAGCAGAAAGAGCTTGTTTTGAATTCATCCCATGCAAGACCCCTATTTCTTTCAAATAAGAATTGGGAGTCAAGTAGTCTGGGCAAAAGAAAAACTCTGGAAGATACCCTACTGCAGCCTTACCTTGAACATCTCCAGGGCTGAATCCAAACAACTTTGATTCGCCTCCCTGCAAGCCAACCAAACCAAGCAAAGATCCGATTAATGTACTTTTTCCTGCGCCATTTGGTCCAATCAAGCCAACAAATTCACCCTGCTTTACCGTTAATGAAAAATCATCTAATGCTTTTATTTTTCCAAAGTGCCTTAAAGCATTTTTTACAGATATCGGATATGTCTTGTTTATCAATTTAACTTTTCTGAAATGACAAGAGGAAAATCTAACTTCATCTCAACTCCAGCAGGTGACATTTCAGCAGGAAGATATCCTTGAAGATAAAAACCAAGGTTCATCGATCTTGAAACAAGCATGCCTGTTTTTGAATCTATAACCATCTCACCCTCACCACTCATTGAAACCGACATGTCAAAAAGAGAGCAATCATTACCAAAATCAGCACTCAACCCCTCTTCAATCTCCATTAAGGTCTCTATCGCCAAGCATGAATCTTGTAAAGAAACATAACTATCTGCTTTTATCCCAAAAACAAGATTTCCATTTTTTACATCTATAAGCTCTTGTGAGACTTTGGCTTCGGGCATTAATGCCTGAAGGAAATTTTTCATTTCTGAATATTCATCCTCTGTTGGCTTATTTTCAGAAGCGTAATCTTCGTTGTAGTAAAAATCCATAACATCCAGAATATTTTTACTGCTCCATTCCTTCTTGTAGCCTGAATCTATCGAACCTAAAGGTATATATCCAAAAATCCATGGAATAACATTACCTATGCCAGAACCCAGCATGTCATACCTACTTTTCTCTATTTGCTCTCTATAATCTGGCCAATAAAGATCTTCTTGTGAAAATTCTTGATTGTCTTCAGCTATATCAAATGTAAGAATAGCACCTTTATTGTCAATAAGCATTGTGCCCAAGTATCCCTCAATTGCATCTAAAGTTGAATCTATTGGATAACCAAACATCCTTGCTAAAGCAAGAGCATCTACAGGTTCTGTGGTTTGATTGTCCTCAAATGTCATGTTTAAATCAGAATCTTCAAGATGAATAACAACCTGAAAATCATCTTGGTCCTTTGACATTTTTGTACTGAGTTTAGCCCAAAAATTCATATCAACATTTAAATCTTGTTGTTCTTCAACTGGACCAAAGCTAACCTCAAGATTCCAATCCCATGTTTTTTCAAAATCATCAACATTTAAAACCAAATCCAAAGGAAGTAAATCTTTTTCAATCATTTTTGATTTTGTATAACTTTTTTGAGCTGGCGCAGCAACAATGAGATACCCCACTACACAAAGAAACAAAAATAAAAAATTACCTTTATTATTCTTTTTCATCACTTTTCTCCCAAACTATATTACTAAACTTATCCTCATTATCAATTCCTTGGAGAAGAACTTTTTTAACAGCAGCTATAGCTCCTGTCACATCAATATCTCTAGGACATGCATCTGTGCAATTACCAATTGTGTGACATCTAAAAACACCATCCAACCCTCCAACTTTTTCTATTACCTTCTCGGCATCTTCATTTCTGGTGTCCAAAATAAATCTAGCAGCCATAACTAAAGCTTGAGGACCCAGATAATCAGAATCAGACCATAATGAAGGACAAGAAGTAGTGCAGCAAGAGCACCAAATACATTTAGTCATATCTTCTATTTTTTCAAAATCTTCCTGAGACATCAAAAGCTCTCTTTCTCCCGGCTCATGTTCTTTAGCAACAACCCAAGGATTTACAGATTTAACTTTATCTAAAAGAGGATCCATTTCCACAATTAAATCTTTTTCCACAGGAACACCTTTTAAAGGTGCTATGTTTATAGGTTTTCTACCAGGAATATCACCAACAAAAGTCTGGCAGGCTAAACGATTCAGGCCATCAATCATCATTCCATCGCTTCCACAAACACCATGAGCACAAGAGGCTCGAAAACCCAATGTCGTATCAACTTCATCTCTTATTTTCAAAAGGATATCTAAAATTTTATCGTCCTCGCTAACCTCCAATGTATATTCATCTACCCATTGCCTTGGCTCTCTTTCAGGATTAAATCTCTGTATTCTAAAAACCCTTAACATCTTAATAAACCCTTGCCTTGACCTCAAATTTACCGAGGTTCACATCCTTAAACTTAAAAATCGGATCATTTCCTTTTTCTTGATAGCATAAAGTATGCTTAAGCCAATCTTGATCATTTCTGTCAGGGTAATCTTCCCTGCTGTGAGCTCCTCTACTTTCTTTTCTAAGCATTGCTCCATGCAGTGTTGCTTCACTAACATCGAGCATACAGGACAATTCAAAAGCAGCCATCATTTCATAATTATAAAAATTAGATTTATCAGAAATTGTAACCTTTTCAAAATCTTCTCTAAGCTCAGAAAGCAAAGAAGCACATTTCTTCATGCCTTCTTGATTCCTGAAAACAGAACAATAATCCATCATGATTTCTTGCATTTTTTCTCTTATTTCATAAACCTTAGGGCCTCTAGTGTTTGATCTTACCTGTTGTAAAAAAGATTCGGAATCATAGCCAGCATCACTTGGCAATTCGGAAAGTTTACTTGATTCTGAATAAATAGATGCATGCTGTCCTGCTCTTTTTCCAAATACAACTAAATCTAAAAGTGAATTTGTTCCCAATCTATTTGCACCATGAACAGAAACACAGGCACATTCTCCAGAGGCATACAAACCATGCATAACCCCTCCGTCTGGATCAATGATTACTCTTCCGTCAACATCAGTCGGTATTCCACCCATTGCATAATGTGTTGTAGGCTTAACCGGAATTGGCTCATCAGCAGGCTCAATGTTCAAATAAGTTCTTGCAAAACCTGTAACATCAGGCAATTTTTCATCTAAAAGCTTTCTTCCTAAATGGGTTAAATCCAAATGAACAAAATCTTTTGCATCTATGCCTCTTCCAGCTTTTATTTCTTCATAAATAGACCTACTTACAATATCCCTAGGAGCCAAATCCTTAATTGAAGGAGCATACCTTTCCATGAATCTTTCGCCTCTAGAATTTAAAAGAATTCCCCCTTCTCCTCTCGCTCCTTCGGTTATCAATATTCCTAAAGGATGTAATCCTGTAGGGTGAAATTGAACAAACTCCATATCCTGAAGAGGTATTCCTTTTTGATAACATATAGCCATACCATCTCCAGTTAAGGAAAGTGCATTGCTTGTAACCTTGAAGCACCTTCCATAACCACCAGTAGCAAGAATAACTGACTTGCTATGAAATACATGTCTTTCTCCAGTAGAAAGCTTTACCGCAACAACTCCGCAACATGAATTATCTTTTGTTATTATTTCAACCACCTGAAACTCATCAAAAAAATTCGTATCCCTTCTTAAAGCTTGCTGGTAAAGGGTATGCAAAATCATATGCCCAGTCCTATCGGCAGAATGACAAGCTCTTCTTACAGGTGCTTCTCCCCAGTTTTTAGTATGACCACCAAAAGGTCTTTGAGAAATTTTTCCATTTTTAAGCCTGGAGAAAGGCAAACCTTTTCTTTCTAAATCAAAAATAGCATCAGGAGCATCATTACACATTTGTATAATCGCATCTTGGTCACCAAGGTAATCACTTCCCTTTACAGTGTCATAAGCATGCCAAAGTGGATTGTCTTCTTCTAAATTACCTAAAGCTGCAGAAATCCCACCTTGGGCAGCACCTGTATGACTCCTAAATGGAAAAAGTTTTGAAAGGACTGCGACCTTTAAACCTTTGGGTATTGCAGCAACGGCAGATAACCCAGCTCCACCAGCGCCTATGACAATCACATCATATTGATGTTTATTCATAGCTCTCACTTGATTCGTCTTGAATCTCAACCGCAGAGCTTCCATGTTCAGCCATACTTTTTTCTTCTGGCGAAAAGGTAACAATAATCCATGAACCAATAATAATAGTCACAGCCGATATCGCTCTTACGAAAAAAATCCAATAAGTTTTGTATTTTCTAATTTTTTTATAATCTAAAAGAATTGATTCAATTCCATTTGCCCCATGAATCATGCCAAAAATAAGCATCAATGCATCCATTATCCTCCAAAAGGGTTTATTCCATTTTTCAGCAACTGTTTCATACTCTAAATTTTCAACACCAAAAATAAAATGCACATCTATAAAATGAATAAAAATAAGTATTATTAAAAAAGATCCAGATATTCTCTGAAACCACCATGCAAAAGTTCCTGGCACTTTTTTATAGCTCATTAAGCAGCACCTTCAAACAAAGGTTTTAATAATATGTAAGTTCCAGGAAGCATAAGCAAGATCGTTAAAAAAACAATTATCCAAAATAAAAATTTAGCGAAATTATTTGTTCTTATTCCTGAAAAATCAATAATAATAATTCTTAAACCATTCAAGCCATGCCAAAGAATAGCCCCCATCAAACCAACCTCAGCAACTCTAAAAAAAGGAGTATTGAAAAGTTCAACATGATGGTTCCATTCCTCTGGACCAATTTTCAAATAAATTGCCCCCATAACGTGAATAATTAAAAAAATAAAAATTCCAATACCTGTTAGCCTGTGCAAAAGCCAAGATAGCATTCCTTCCTTGATTGAATATCTCATTTTTCAATTTCCTCAATAGCTTTTTCTAGCATCAAGTCACCTATCCTATCGCGAATATCTGTCCTTAAAGCAGATATTTGAACTTGAAGATTTTCTATTTCTGCAAGAATTTGAATCACTTTTTCATCATCAGAGCTGGAGATTTCAAAATCAGGATTTATTCCATTTCCATTCACCTGATGGCCATTAGGGGTCAAGTAAACTGCTGTTGTGATGATAACTGAACCACCACTGTCAAGATTTTCACCATGCTGAACTAAACCCTTGCCAAAAGTTCTATTTCCCACAATCAAACCTCTCTTGTGATCCTGAACAGCTCCAGCAAATATTTCACTTGCTGAAGCGCTATACTCATCAACAAGGACTATTAAATTTAAATCCTCACCAACCCCTCCAGACTTTGCAGAAAAGCTTCTTTCGTCATTTTTGAACTTGATGCTAACTATCAAACCTTTATCCAAAAACAAATCTACTATCTCTAAACAGGAGTACAATTCACCTCCAGGATTCCCTCTTAAATCTAAAATAAGACTTTCAGCACCTTTGTCAATCACAGATATTAATTCTTGTTTAAGCAATGAAGGCGTATTCTTGTTAAACTGAAGCAATTCAATAAAATAAGTTTTATCGTTTATTTTCTCAACTTTTCCAATAGATGGAACAACAACAATTTCACGAACAACTGAAACGTTTATCGTTTCCGCTGTAGTTGAATCTATTATCTCCAACTGAACAGCTTTCCCTATCGGCCCCCTTACATAAGAAACAGACTCTTCATAACTTGAGTCTTCAAAAGAGTTTCCATCTGCGGAAATAATAATGTCTCCATTTTTTATTTCTGACTTGTAGGCAGGCCCGCCTTTAACAACTGATACGACTTGCAAAAATTTACCATAAGGGGCAATAGTTACACCTATTCCACCAAATTCACCTTCTGTATTTTCCCATTCTATTTTTGATTTAGTTGGTGGAACAAAACGACTATATCTATCAAAAGAAGACATCATTCCCGATATAGCGTTTTCAGTAATTTCTCTTTTCTTTTCCTCATTTAAATCTTCAAAATACCTGTCTTCAATAACCTTCCAAGCTTCTTCCATGTATGACACACCTTCAAAAGAGCTAGCAGGAGCATTAACGTCTTTTGTTCCTGGTAGTTCATTAACGTTTGATTCATCGTAGGTCTCTAAAGCAATAAAAACCAAAAAAACCGCCAAGAAAAACTGGACTATTGTTAATGTTTTTTTTAAATTATTTTTCATCAGATTTTAAATAAGGCTGAGGGTCATAAGGGACATCATTTTTTCTCGTTTCAAAATGAAGATGAGGTCCTGTTGACAATCCAGTGCTACCAACTAAACCTATAAGATCACCTCTCTTAACTGCTTTTTCATTGTCTATTAATATTTTACTTAAATGAGCATACCTTGTTGTCCAACCCTCAGCATGCTGGATGATAATAAATTTACCTAAACCTGCCCAATTACCACCCCTTTCCCCCACAAAAATGACCCTTCCTGTTTCGGCAGCATAAACAGGCGTGCCTTTTGGAGCTGCGATATCTTGTCCATTATGCGGTCTAACATAACCTAAGACCGGATGAAGCCTCTTTGGATCAAAAGGACTCGACAAGCGACCCTCGCAAGGTTTGTACAAAGGCAATTCCCATCTTGCACCCCTATAAGTAAGTATTGTCTCTGCGTCAACTTCCAACTCAAGCTGATTTCGCCTATTTCGAAGGTTCATAATTTCCTGCTTATAAGTACTGTTAAATTGCTCTAAAGCATTCAAGCTTGCAAAAAGTTCAGATTCTTTTTCGGTAATAGATTCATAGAGGTCGTCTTTCTTGGATTCAGAATCACTTAAAAAGTCTTCGATCATTCCAATATCAACAGAAACCTTTGAAAGAGAAGACTCCATTGAGGATATAGACCCTGTTATATTTTTAACTTTTTTTTGGTACGCGTCCAGATTCTTCTCATAGCCAAAAACCATAAACCATGAAGGGATTATTTGCTTGTCTTTGAGGGATGCATTAAGAATGGCAGAAAGTCTTGAGTAATGCTGTTCAATCTCTTCCTCCAATTGAATCTTTAAAATAAAAAATTGGTTCTTCTTGTTTGTCAAGGATTCAATATTGCCTTCGACAGAGTTCACCTCTTGTTCAGTTTCTCGAATAGATATTTTTTTTTGTTCAACTCTACCCTCATATAAATCTAAATTCACATTAATAGAATCAATCTCAGACCATATTTCTTGTAAATCTCGAGGTAACTTCTCCAAAAAAAACAAAAAAAGAACACAGAGGATATTCATGCTTTTTGCAAGCGCCTCTTTTTGTAGACAAAAAATAAGAAAACATTCATAACAAAAACATACAACCACAAATTTTGCAAAATCAAACGAATATCTGACGATGAAACAAAATACAAAAATCTCATAGAGAAAGCACTAAAAACAATAGTTATAAAAGCACCAAAAATAAAAACAAAAATTAAATTTTTTATTTTTTGATTCAAGAAAAATAACAAAAGAAGCAACCATAAAAAACCAAACAAAAAAGATAAATTTTTGAAATTAACAGCAATCTGATTGTAAAAATCAATATTATCCAATCCAACCAAATTATCAGAAGGCATCAGCATCTCTACCTTTTCTTTGAACCCAGAAACATCTTGCCCTTTTTCAGGATAAATATTTACTGACCAAAAAATCTGATCTGAAGGAACGCTATCAAGGTCAACATTAAATCTAGAAGACAGAAAATCAAGATTCATTTCAGGTGTAAAAATTTCAAAACTTGGAAAAAAATCTTTTGAGTCTTCAATGTACGTTAAAACATCTTGAAGCTCTTCTTCTGTATTGACATAAACACTCAAAAACACATTTTTTTGAAAATACGTTGAAAAAGAAAAAAGTGCAATGAAAAAAATAAAAAAGAAATTACAACAGAAAAGATGTAAAGACTTGTTTATTTCTTTATACAAAATTTACTCCTCAAAACCTCAATAAAAAATACAGGATAACAATTTATTATTCTAATTAATCTTCTTGGTTCAAAAAGTATTCTCCACAAGAATTCGAATCCAAATTTGACCATTATTGAAGGCGCTCTTGTTTTTTTCATTGAAAAAATGTCCAAAGCCCCACCAATACCAAAATAAACACAGGGATTCTTTTTGATTGCAATTTGAGTAATGTTGCGCTCTTGCAGCCCTGCACCCTTCCCCACTAAAACAATTGCTTTTTTAGTTTTAGCTATCAGTTTAATCAATTCTTGTTGATTTTCAGAAAAACCATCAAAGGCTTCAATAATTTTTGATTTAAAGTTTAAATGAGTCCAGTTGTTTTTCAAGATTTTGCAATCTTCATCCTTTCCTCCCCAAGAAATAACATTAAAAAAATTATTCCTTAACAAGCTAGATACAAGATCTATGCCGGGCAATCTACAACCTTTAATCCCCAAGAAAACCATTGCATAATAAACACTTATGCTTTCGGGTATCCATAAAACATCATCATCAAAATCTAAATCTTTTGTTTTTAACCACGTTTCTGGATTCAAGGTAAAAATTTTCAAAATTTTACCTTGCTTCAATGAAGATAAAATAAACTTAATTATTTGCTCTTTGCTAGAGATGACAACTTCTCTATCAAGAAAAAAAACTCTTTTTAACTCCATTTTGAATTGGCAATCTTAGGTTTTGGCAAATTTTCATTATTACAAGAGTGAGGGAAGCCAGCTCTTTTGCATAAATGATGAACTTTTCCGTTTTGAGGCCCGATGCCAAGACCTTTTTGGCCATTCATCCATGCAAGCAAAAGAGGATGATACCTGGAACTAATTATGGAATCTTTACTTGATAAAAACATAAAACTGTTTTTAATATTTGCTGTTTGGTGATGTAAATAATTGAAATTACGAAAATCACAAACATAATCTCTTTTATCTGAAATAAAAACAGAATCCACTAAAGCAGGAATATATTTATCTGTTGGGTAAGGACACCACACCACACCCTTTCTGACAGGCTCATTAAAGCTAGCACGAACTGAATCCAAACCTTCTTTAAACTTGAAAAAGCTTGTTCCTGGCCTTAATTCAAAAAATTCAAATTTTGAATTAATCAAAAAATTTAACAAAAATCTTTTAAAAGGGCTTTTCAATTCAGTTAAATCCATATCAAAAGCCTGTGCTTTCCTTGACATTAAAACCATAAAAAAATACCAATAAAAAGACGCGTGTGAAGTTCTATCCTGAAAAACACCTCCCCCTGGGAGAATAACATTTTTAAAGAAAGAGAAAGAAAAATTACATTTTTTTGGAACTGAACCTTTGGCGCAAACTCGATTAGTTTCCCATTTTTTCATAGCATCATTAAGAATCCAATCGTCTCCAAAATTAGCTTGAGAAAAAGAACCTAACAATACATTTTTATTCATATCAAGTATGTTAAACTTGGAAAGCCTAAAATGGAGAATAAAAAAAACAAAAATAAGAAACCTGTAATACCTATAAGTTTCACAAAGGCAACAGCAATGCTTATTCTTGGCTTTTTCATCTGGATTGTTATAAAAATATCGTCACAAGAAGTGGAATTCTCATTTTTGCTTCCAGAAGCTGTAAAGATTAAAGTTGGATGGCTTTTGCTGCTTTCCTTTGCTTCGGGTTACATCTTTTCAAAACTACCTTTAAAATTGAAACTTTAAATGAACAAAATAGATTTAGCAATCGTTGGTGGTGGTTCGGCTGGGATGGCTGCGGCCCTGTATGCTGCAAGGTCAAATTTAAGTGTTGTGATCTTCGAAGGAGAAAACCCAGGGGGTCAAATCACATTAACAAACGAAGTGGAAAACTATCCTGGACTAGGTGTAGAAAACCCTATATCCGGACCAGAAATAGCAATGCTTTTTTTGAATCATGCCGAAAAATTTGGTGCAAAAACTGAATACAGTTTTGTTGAATCAATAGAAGGCTCTGCAGGAAACTTCACTTTGAAAACTTCTAATGGAAACTGGTTGTCAAAAGCAATAATCTTAGCCCCAGGATCGAAAGCTAAAGAGATCGGTGTTCCTGGAGAAAGAGAGCTTATGGGCTTGGGTGTTTCAACATGTGCAACATGTGATGGAGCTTTTTTTAGGGATAAAGAAGTTGTTGTAATAGGTGGTGGAAATAGCGCAATTGAAGAAGGTTTATTCCTAACAAGGTTTGCAAAAAAAGTAACCGTAATACATAGAAGGCAAGAGTTTAGAGCTACTCCAGTAATATTAGAAAGAGCTAAAAAAAATAAAAAAATTAACTGGAAGCTTGACTGTGTTGTTGAAAAGATAAATGGAAAAAATAAAGTTGAAAATGTTGAACTAAAAAATATCAAAAACAACAAGAGTGAAATTTTCGAAACAAACGGTGTGTTTATTTTTATAGGACATAATCCAAATACAAACTTTATAAAAAATATTGTTAACCTTGACGATCAAGGCTATATAGATATTAACAACAAACAAGAAACAAGTGTAAAGGGAATCTGGTCTGCAGGAGACTGCTCTGACCATCATTACAAACAATTAATAACAAGTGCTGGCGATGGCGTAAAGGCAGCACTTAATGCTATTCATTGGCTAGAAGAAAACAGTTAGAAAAAATGCAAAAAATCTCTTCGATTGATTTTAGAAAAGCCTTACAAAGAATTGAAAAACATATCGTAAAAACACCATTAATTGATTTTGAATCAGGCAATCCTAAAATTAAACTCAAATTAAAACTTGAATGTTTGCAAAAAACAAATTCATTTAAAGCAAGAGGTGCAATAAATCACATTTTGCAGTTAAATGACAAACAAAAGAAAAAAGGTGTGGTTTCAACCAGCTCTGGAAATCATGGAAAAGCGGTTTCTTGGGCTGCAAAAAAATACTCTGTTCCTGCAGTAATATGCATGGAAGAAAAAGCATATAAAAACAAAATTAAAGCTTGTCGAGATTTTGGCGCCAAAGTGTTTCTTGGATCCTCAAGAAAAGAAGCTGAAGATGAATGCGCCAAGCTTGTCAGCCAAGGTTTAACACTGATTCATCCATACAGTTCTGCAAGAACGATTGAGGGAGCTGGAACGATTGGGTTAGAGATAGCAGAACAATGGCCTGAAGTTGATGTTGTATGCGTCGCTTCAGGTGGAGGGGGCAGCATATCCGGCATATCTTTAGCTTTAAAAAGAACACTGGGTTCGAAAATTAAGATATTAGGAGTGGAACCAAAAGGTTCACCTAATTTAACAAAAGGCCTTGAAGTTGGTCATGAATATTTTCTGAAAAGAATAGAAACAGAAATTCAAGGCTTATGCCCATTAAGCACAGGTAATATCAATGTGGAAATCTGTAGAAAAAATGTTGAAAAAATACTTCTTCTTAATGATCGTGCTATATTCAAAGCACAAAAAAAATTAATTGAAAATACTGATTGGATAGTTGAACCAGCTGGAGCAGCAGCAGCAGCTCCAGTTTTAAATGGCCTTTTTCCAGAATCATGGACAAAAAACAAAAAAGAATTAAATGTTGTTGCTATTGTTTCAGGCGGCAATGCGGATGAATCGCAAATCAAAAATCTTCAAACACTATAGTTCTGCAAGTTTCTTTTCTTCTTGATCAATTCGCATCTTTCTTGAAAGAAACCAAAACAACCATGACAAAAAGCATAAATAAAAATAAGCAATATGCTCTTTAAAAAATAAATCAAAACAAAAACCCAACAAAAAAACAAAAGCCAAGCATGTGACTATGAAAAATCTAGGCTTTAAACGTTGCTCAAAATTAAATATCACCGTGCCACAAACCCATGAGAAATAAGGAAAAAGAATTGGGATACATGCATTTATTAAAGCCATCTCTCCACTACCTGATCGAGCAAGATAAACAGCAAGAAACAAATAGGTGTAGGACACTAAGAAAGAAGCTCCAACACCCAACATCAACCTACTTCCATTATTTCCCCTGTCTGGTTTAAATGCAAAATGAGGAGCAGTAGCAAGCAAAAGTATGAAATAAGCCGATAAAGATAAAATATTCTCTTTAAAAAATAAAACAACTAGACCTGTCAAAAAACCAATGACTAAAGATTGAATCCTGGCACCATCAGACAAAGAAACTTTGATATTCATCAAATTGCCAAATAAAAAAATAGCAAGTATTTCAAAAAGAAGTAAAGGAGTTGTTCCCACAAAAGTATCATAAGACAATCTAGAATTCAAATTATGAAGAAATTTTATTTAAATGGCTATAACCTAACAGCAAGAATGCTGACAAAGGTTTCTAGGGGTAAGGTAAATCTTGACATTGAAGATGAATGCTGGACTCGAATCAACAAATGCAGAAATATGGTTGAAGAAAAAATAGAAAAAAAAGAACCTATGTATGGAATAAATACAGGAATTGGAGAATTTTCTGAAGTAACTTTAGATGAAGAACAAACTCGAAAATTTCAAAATCATCTTGTTTATTCTCATGCTGCTGGCATAGGGAAAGCAATGCCAAAAGAAATTGTTAGAGGTGCGATGTGTGGAAGAATAAATGTTCATTGCAAAGGTTTCTCTGGTGGCAGAAAAGAAATTACCGAAAAAATGATTGAGATTCTTAATAGCGATGTGGTTCCTTATGTTTGTGAGAAAGGATCTGTTGGAGCGTGTGGAGACCTTGCTCCAATGAGTCAAATTGCCTTAACCATGATGGGTGAAGGTGATGCCTTTTATAAAGATAAACTAATGAGTGCAAAAGATGCTCTTTCTAAAGCAAAAATTAAACCTTTAAAGCTTGCAGCAAGGGATGGGCTATCGATAATCAATGGCTCAAATGTTCTTACAGCACTTTCAGCTTTAATTCTGAATGATGCAAAATTATGGTTAAAAACACATGATCTATCAGCCTCAATGACACTTGAAGCTCTAAATGCAAACATGAAGCCTTACAAATCTAAGCTTCATGAATTAAGAGGTTTTACAGGTTCTAAAAAAGTAGCAAAAAATATTACTAATTTAACAGAAGGATCGGAAATTCTAAATTCTAAAAATAAAAAATTACAAGATGCTTACTCTCTAAGGTCTACACCTCAGGTAGCAGGAACGCTTAGGGATTCACTTTCATACACGTTGAAACAAGTTGAAATTGAGCTAAATGGAGTTGGAGATAATCCAATATTTCTGCCAGAAGAAAAAGAGGTTTTGACTGGAGCTAATTTTCAAGGAACTCCTGTAGCGCTACCAATGGAAATGATTGGAACTGGACTTTCTATGGTTGGGGTACTCTCAGAGAGAAGAATGAATAGGCTTGTGAACCCAGCTCTTTCAGGGGGACTGCCTCCTTTTCTTACGGAAGATCCAGGCTTCAATTCAGGTTTAATGGTTAGCCAGTACACAGCAGATGCTCTATGTGTCGAAAACAGAATACTTAGTCATCCTGCAGCAAACCAATCAATACCAGCTGCTGCAGATCAGGAAGATTTTGTTTCAATGGGTTTGACAACAGCACAAAAGACAAAACAAATTTTAGAAAACTGCTGGGGCATACTTGCAATAGAGATGTTGGCATCGGCACAAGCTATCGAATTAAGAAAGCCCGCAAAACCAAGTCCAATAATTACTGAAATTGTTAAAGAAATAAGAAAAAACATCAAACATCTAGATGACGACAGACCATTGTTTGATGATCATAACAAAATGGTTGAAATTTTAAGAAGCGGCAAACTGGTTCAGATAATAGAAAAGAAACTTGGAAAACTTGAATGACAAAATGCAAAACTTAGATTCGTTTAAAAAAGATTTAAAAAAATTCACAAAAGAAAAAATCAAAACAAGAGCTGAAAAAAACAATGAATCTGAAAAATATGACACGAAAACCGCAGTAGAAATATGCAAGAAAGGATGGCTTGGCATATCCGCTCCTGAAAAGTATGAAGGTGGTAACAAGGACCCGTTATGGACTTATGAAATCATAAGAACATTTTCACAAGAAGACATAACAGCTGCAGCAATCATCACTGGTCAATTCACACTGGTTGCAGAAATATTGATTAACGAATGCCAAGAAGATATCAAAAATAATTACGTACCTAGGATATTAAATGGTGAGATTAATGGCTGTTATGCATTGACAGAACCAGATGCTGGATCAAATCCTTCCGAAATGAAATCAAGGGTTAAAAAAATAGAAAAAGGCTGGATTTTAAATGGTCAAAAAATGTGGATAACAAATGGAAACATAGCAGATTTAGCAATCGTATACGCCAAAGAAGACGATGCTGTAAGCTGCTTCTTAGTTGATATGAAATCAAAAGGAATATCAAAAACAAAAATACATGGAAAAATGGGATTTAAGTCAAGCGACACTGCAGAGATATCATTTGAGAACGTATTTATACCTGATCAAAATCGCATAGGCAAGAAAGGGAAAGGTTTAAGTGTTGCATTTAAAGCTTTAGATAATGGGAGGCTTGGTATATCAGTTATGGCATTGGGTGCAATTGAAGGCATACAAAAAAGATTAATTGAAATCGCAAAAAACAAACCAAGTCAAAAAAATATAGAAGATGTAGCCAAGGTGGAAGTGATAATCGAATCATGTAAATCACTAATATCAAAAGCAATAGATCTGAAATCAAATAAAAAAAATTTCACCAAATACGCATCTATGGCAAAACTTAAATCAACAGAGGGAGCAACAAAAGCAGCAAATATGCTGACTGACAAATCAAGAGATAAGTTTGCAAATAGAGTTTGGAGGGATGTCAGAGTCATGGAGCTTTTTGAAGGAACTAGCGAAATTCAAAAACTTATAATTGGAAACATGATAACCGGGTTCAAAGCATTTAACTAATTGAAAAAAAACCAATTTTACGAAGATTCATTTTCTATTCCTTATGTCAGAATATTAAACAGCATACTAGCATTCTTGCTTAAGAATAAAGCAAAAGTTAAAAAAATAGAATTTTCAGAAAGGGACAAAAAAAAACTAAAAAAAACTTTATCAAATGGAGCCCTGATCGCCTGCAATCACCCTACAGATTTTGACCCCCCTTCCCTATACTGCGCATTGAGAAAACTAAATCTGGAATTCAGGATAATGACTGCAAGAGATGTAATGTCTAGAACCCCATATATTTTTAGAAAATTAATACAGATGGGTGGCTGCTTTTCAATAGACAGAACTAAACTTGATAGAAAATCCTTATCAAGATCAATTGAAATCCTTTCCAGCAAAAAAAATTTAATTGTTTTTCCAGAAGGAAGAACACATGGACAAGGCAGCAGACTTCTTGAATACCAGCCAGGTCCAATAAAAATTGCAACGCTTTCTTCCAGGAAAACAAAATCATCTATAAAAATTTTACCAATTGCGATTTATTATTCAATAATTGGTGACAAAGATAAAATAATCCAAAAACGTTTAGAGGAACTTGAAAAAATACTCAAAATTAAAGCCGATAAAGGAAACGACATAGATCTTCGAATTAGCCAAATTGTGCATTTGACAATTGGAAAACTTGAAAAACAAGAAGGGTACCAGGAGCCAGAAAAAAAATACAAAAAATCTACAGCCAGATGGGAATGGCTAGCTTCAAGGATTCAAAAACTGTGTGAAACCTCTATAAAAAATATTGAGATTAAGCTAAAAATAAGACTACTTGAAAAAGATACGCTTTCTAGCAGGGTGCAAAAAGCAAGAGAAGCAAACGATCTAACAAAAAACAAAAAAGAAAAAAATGCAAATACAAAAAAGATATTGATGCTTCATTCATTATCATCCTTGAATTTCAAAAACTGGAAAGAATCACATGAATCCATTGAGGAAATATTGGCAATTTTTTCAAAAGAGATACATAGGCTTATGGATAAAAAACATGTTATAAAAACTGAAAAAAAATGTCACTTTAAACTGGGCAAAATCATTGAAGTCAAAAATTTAAAACACTCTACTCCAAGCTCATCTAAACAGCATGAAAAAAAATTATTAAACCTGCTCTGGAAATCAACTTGGCAACCTTTAAACGAACTTAAACAGGAGAACAGTACAATTATCAAATGATGGTCTGGATAAAAAAAATATTATCAAAAATTCTTTCATTCTCTTTAAAGCCTGAAAATAGCGAGCATCTGGCGCACCTTTTTGTCATTTCTTGGAAAAAAAACTTTAAAAAAACTGCAATAACAGAAAACAAAGATGGAAAATGGATCAATATTTCATATGGCGAATTAGGCTTGGCGGTTCATAAGGTTGCAGGATGGCTTAAAAACCAAATAGGAAAATCAGAAAAAAGAATTGGCATTTTTCTTCCAAATTCAGCTGGTTTTGTCGTATCTTTTTTCTCATGTCAAATATTAGGAAAAACAGCAGTTCCTTTAAATTATGCGCTTTCCCCAAAAGAAGTAAAAGATGTTATAAACGATGCTCAAATAAAAACATTACTTACATTTCAAGCACCTGAAGGCAGAGCAACAAAAATATTCGGCAATACCTTGGACTACCTTCAAAAAGAGATAGATGATTTAAAAATACTAAAATTAAATAAACCTAAAAATCAAAAAGAAATCCAGAGGTCAAGTTTTCTAAAAAGCCTCCCAAAGCCAAATCCTGAAGACATATCTTGTTACATATACACTTCCGGCTCAACCGGAAAACCTAAAGGCGTAATGCTTTCACATGGAAATTTATCTAGCAACCTTTCAGACTTTTGGAAAGTATTAGGAGATACAGAAAATCACACAATAAGCGGAGTCTTACCTCTTTTCCATTCTTTTGGATTGACAGCAGGAATGCTTGCTGGAATGCTTTCTGGTGGTAGATTTGTTCCTGTGCCAGCATTTCAACCAAAAATAGTTCTTGACATAATCAAGTCTCAAAAAATAACCGTTCTTGAACTTGTTCCATCAATGTATAACTCTTTAATAAACGCTGCAAATAGATTAAAGAATCCTGAAAAAGACTTATCTTCAATACAGTTAGCTGTAGCTGGAGGAGCACCTCTGCCAAGAGAGGTAATTGAAAGATTTGAAAAAATTACAAAAATTCCAATATATGAAGGGTATGGAGCAAGTGAAACTAGTCCGGTAATTTCATTTAACAGGCCAGGGAAACCTCCAGTTTTTGGAACATGTGGCATTGCTTTTCCAAGTGTAAAAATTCAACTCAGAGATGAAAATGGAGATGAAATTACAACTGCATTAAGCCCTGAAGATAATTCCAAATCACCAATCAAGCCAAAAGAAAATGCTGAAGGTGAAATATGGATCAAAGGACCAAATGTTTTCAAAGGCTACCATGGAAAAGAAAAAGAAACAAATGAAGTGTTGATCAATGGGTGGTATCGAACAGGAGATATAGGAAAATTTGACAAAAGGGGAAATCTAACAATTTGTGGAAGAGCAAAACACATGATCATAGTTGCTGGAGAAAATGTTTATCCAGCGGAAATTGAAGATGCCGTTATGAAGCATCCAGAAGTTAAATCAGTTGTAGCCATTGGAATACCAGATAAAAAAACTGGAGAAAAAATAAAAGCATTCGTAGAGTTAGAAAACCAGAAAGACAACCAAGAAATAAAAAATAAAATTATTTCTTTCCTGAATCAAACAAAACTACTAGCAACATACAAAATGCCAAAAGAGATAGAAGTTGTCAAGGAAATCCCCATGCTGCCAACAGGAAAACCTGATATTCCTGCAATTAAGGGCGAAAGAGATCCTATAAAAAACAAAAACTTATAAACATGAAAGAATTCTTTAAAAGAATCATCAATCTGTTTAAACCCTTTTCATCAAATTTTGAAAAAGAGCTTAAACAAGAAATGGAAAAAGAAAAAAAAGAACAACTAAAAAGAGACAGGTTTAGAAAAAATTAAACGCTAACCCACTTTTCAAGCACCTCTTTCCAGTCAGCAACAATTCCATAATCACATATATCAAATATCGGAGCATTTCTATCAGTGTTTATCGCAACTATCACAGAGGAATTCTGCATTCCTGCTCTATGCTGAACAGCTCCTGATATCCCAAAGGCAACATAAAGTTTAGGGCTTACTGACTTTCCAGTTTGACCAATCTGATGTGAATAATCAATCCAACCCATGTCAACAACAGCTCTTGAAGCCCCAACTGCTGCATCAAGCTTTCCTGCAAGCTTCTTCAGTGATTCAAAACCTTCTGGACCTTGTATACCTCTTCCTCCTGAAACAACCACATCTGCAGATGTTACATCCTTGTTCTCATCGCTACTTTCTACTGATTCAAGAATTTCAAATGAAACTGAATCCTGCCCATCAAGAGAGACCACTGAAGGATTTTTTGCTTCCCTAGCGCTTGAGTCAATTGCCTTGGAATTAAATTGAACACAACCGGAAGAAATCTTTGATGTATAAAGAACCTTTCCACCAAAACCGTATTTCTGCAAAACAATATCGCTATCATCCTTACAGTAATCAAAACCATGACAGCCCCAAACTACAGGCTCATAAGCACTAACAGAAAAAGAAGCCAATATTTCGCCAGTAAAACCATCATCCAAGCCAACAATAACAACCTGTTCATCAAAATGATCAGACAGTCTCCTTCCTGATTTAATAGAGTTATTTGAATCTACATGTATCAAATCTTCAACACCGAAGAAATCAAAATCACATTTTTCACCTATCCAAATAGCACCATCTGCTGAAATCTGATTTGACAATTTTGCACAAAGATCTTTATCACTGTGAGTATGAGCTAATATAAAAATCTTCATCAGAAACCCTCCTTTTTCAACTCTGCATGAAAGTCAGAAAAGGACTCAATGCCTTCCCATATTTTATTTTTTCTCTCTTTTTTAACATTTTCAACATTAACAACCTCACATCTCTGATCAAACTCAAAGGCTTTTTGGTTAATGTCTAAATCTGAAATGGCTAATTTTTCAGGCTGAGGCGCTGATAAAACAGCCATGACATCTGGTATCCTGGGTTCAGCAACAGTTTTATAAACCGACAAAACAGATGGGTTTTTTACTTTTGCTTTTGTTTTTTTCCCTTGATAGTTAAAAACAACAATTGGCTCAGATGAAAAATCCTCAACTGAAGAAACTTGATTTAAACAATCCCATCCCAAAAGAGACGCAATTGCAGAAGGCAACAATCCACCCTTTCCATCAGCAGCTGATGCACCGCATATAACCATTTCAGCATTAACCTTTTTTGCTAATGCAGCAAAAACATTAGCTGTAGCAACTAAATCAGCACCATTTAATGAATCATCAAAAATATGGCAACAAGAAGCACAACCCATTGCACCAAGTTCAGACAACATTTCAGAAGCCGACTCAGGACCCATTGTCGCAAGGACAACCTCACCAGAAACAGATTCAGCTATTTGGATTGCAAGCTCAACAGCAGATTCATCATCAGGATTAACAGTTTTTGGAACACTTTCTCTATTAACTATGCCATTTTTACCAAAAGTTAAATCGGTAGTGGCAGGGACTTGTTTTGCTAAGACTAATATTTTCATTTTTTCACCTCATTTAATAATTCTTCAGGTATCCATTGATCTATTGTCGGTATGAAGGAATCAAGAAATTTGAGAGACGTAGCCTCACGTGCAACATGCCTGCTAACAACAAGTCTTTGGATTTGATTTGTTCCTTCATAAATTTGAGTGATCTTTGCATCTCTCATATACTTTTCAACTGGATAATCTTTCATAAAACCATATCCGCCAAAAATCTGAACAGCTTCTGTTGTAACCCACATCGCTGTATCAGTTGCAAAAAGTTTACCCTGGGCAGCCATCTTGTTTGCCTTAGCCTTCAATGATGGATCTTTATCAGCAGCGTCAATCATTCTTGCAGATTCGTAAACTAACTGCCTTGCTGCTTCAATTCTTGTAGACATGTCAGCTAAAAGAAAACCTATTGACTGATGATTCTGTATAGGTTGACCAAACTGCCTTCTTCTAGAAGCAAACCTAGAAGCATACTCAAATGCTCCTTGAGCACAGCCTAAAGCTTGAGCTGCAACACCAGGCCTTGCATGATCAAGAGTTTCCATTGCAATCTTAAAACCTTTACCTTCAGAATCGCCCAAAAGATTCCATTTTGGAACGGCACAATCTCTAAAATAGAGCTCTCTTACAGGAACACACCTAATCCCCATCTTGTCTTCTTCTTTTCCTAGCTCAAAACCGTCTGTTCCCTTTTCTACAACTACTGCTGAAATGGCAGAGGGTTTTCCAACCTGGCTTGGATTAGTGACTCCAAAAACTGAATAATAATGTGCCACTCCACCATTTGTATTCCACTTTTTATCACCATTAATCACATACCTATCATCACTTTTAGAGATAAGAGTTTTTAAATCTGAAGCATTTGATCCAGCCATTTTTTCAGACAAAGCAAAAGAGATCAACCTTTCACCATTTGCAATTTCAGGTAACCACTTTTGCTTCTGTTCCTCTCTTCCCCCTAAAATTATTGGGTAAGAGCCTAGAGCATTTACTGCAAACATAACACCCACTCCACCACATGCTCTAGACAACTCCTCAACAACCAAGCAAAGATTCAAGCTTCCAAGGCCATTGCCTCCATACTCTTTAGGTATCCAAGTTTTTAGCAAACCACTTTCTGCAAGAGCTTCTTTAACTTTCCATGGATACTCCTGTTTCCTGTCGTGCTCAGAAGCTAAAGGCCTTACAACGTTTTCTGCAACATGTTTCGCCTTTTCTTTAATTTCAAAATTTACACTATCTAACATATCAAGATCTCCTTAAAACCAAACAGGCGTTATGCCCTCCAAATGCAAAAGAATTTGACATTGACACATTAACAACCGAATCCCTCGCATCATTAGGAGTATAGTCTAAATCACAACCAGGATCATTCGTATTGTAATTTATCGTTGGAGGCACAATATTTTCTCTCATTGAAACAACACAAGCAGCGCACTCTATTGCACCAGCAGCACCTAACAAATGACCATGCATACCTTTTGTGCTTGAAATGTTCAGCTTCTTAGGGTTTGAACCAAAAGTTAATTTAATTGCATTTGTTTCCATTAAATCATTAAATTTTGTAGAAGTTCCATGGGCATTAAGGTAATCAACTTCAGAGACAGGAATTTGAGCATCCCTTAAAGCAAAATCCATAGCTTTTGATGGAGATTCTCCATTTAAATTTGGTGAAGTTATATGATAAGCATCACTTGTCACAGCATAACCAGCAACTTCAGCCAAAGGAACACCTCCTCTCTTTTTTAAACTTTGTTCACTTTCAAGAATAAAAGCAACAGATCCTTCTCCCATTACAAAACCACTTCTGTCCATATCAAATGGTCGACTTGCCTCAGATGGA
>Ga0111541_10000156_pt1 | contig 21130 bp, 18 predicted proteins | sample Knorr_S7_td_DCM__FD_83039 | JGI IMG/M metagenome (GOLD analysis project Ga0111541, IMG submission 83039) | Marine microbial communities from Southern Atlantic Ocean transect - Knorr_S7_td_DCM_ad_131m_LV_B (version 2) (version 2) | ecosystem: Environmental > Aquatic > Marine > Oceanic | place...
AGTTAATTTATTTGGGGGCATTTTAAGATGTGATGTGGCGGCAAAAGGCATTATTAATGGATTTGAAAATCATAACAAATCTATTCCTATGGTAGTGGTATTAAGAGGTACAAATTCTGAGGATGCAAAATTGTTACTGGAAAATTCTGAACTAGATATAAGCTTTGCAGAAGATTTACCAACAGCTGCTAGTGAAATAACAAAAAAGCTAAAGAAATAATGAATATTCTTAATCAAGATTCAAATAAAGTTTTAATTCAAGGGTTAGGTAGAGATGGTAGTTTTCAAGCAGAGAGATGCATCGAATTTGGTACAAATATTGTCTCTGGAGTCCACCCTACTAAATCTGGCGAAATGTTTAATAGAAATATTCCTATATTTGGAAGTGTCTTTGAGGCTGTAAAAAAAACCTCTCCTGAAATAGGATTAATTTTTGTTCCTGCCCCCTTTGCTGCTGATGCAATAATAGAACAGATTGATGCAAGTATACCTATAATTGTATGTGTTACAGAGGGAATACCTGTTTCAGATATGGTGAAAGTTAACGAATATCTTAAAGGTAAGAAAACTAAACTAATTGGTCCAAATTGCCCAGGATATTTAATTCCTGATAAAAAATTAAAGGTTGGCATAATACCGGGCAGTATAGTTAAATCCGGGAATGTAGGTGTTGTTTCAAGAAGCGGAACACTTACATATGAAGCAATAGTTCAATTGACAAAGCTAGGAATAGGGCAGAGCGCTTGTGTTGGAATTGGAGGAGACCCAATTAATGGAACTTCATTTGTAGATGTCCTTGATATGTTTGAAGAAGACAAAAAAACTGAAGCTATTGTGATGATCGGTGAAATAGGAGGCACAAAAGAGCAAGAGGCTGCAGAGAGAATTAAAAGCTCTATATCTAAGCCGGTAGTAGCAAGTATTGTTGGTCAAACTGCACCAGAAGGTAGAAGAATGGGTCATGCGGGAGCTGTAATAACTGGTAAATCTGCACTCGCATCTGAAAAGATTAATTCCTTAAGAGATGCTGGAGTATTAATAGCAGATTCTCCAACAGAAATTGGACTAAAGGTTCAAGAACTACTCAAAATTAAATAAATTTATACCTATAACTCCAATTGTTATCATTAGTAAAGTTGCAAAAATAACAGCCATAGATACTTTTAGTGCAGAACCTTTAAGATCCTTAATATTTACAGTGAGTCCAATTCCTGCCATAGAAATTGCAAATAATATCTTGCTTAAAGAACTAATATAGTCAGTTAATGTATTAGGTAATAAATTTAATGATCCAATTATTGAAGCAATTATAAATCCAATAATAAACCAAGGAATATATGTACTTATATTTTGAAATTTTGAAATACTTTTGCTGTTTGATTTTGTAAGAAAATTTACAATAATGATTACAGGGCCTAGCATTAAAACTCTTAATAATTTAACTTGGGTGGCAATTAGGCCTGCTTCTGTGCTCACTACGAAAGAAGCAGCAACAACTTGAGGAACAGCATAAACTGACAGCCCAGCAATAATTCCATATTGAAAATCTGTAATATTGGTGAAAACTGGTATTAATGGTAAAAGTAGAACTTGAACAAGCCCAATAACCGCACTGAAGCTTATTGCCATTGCAATATGGTTAGGTGTCGATTTTATTACAGAAGCCATCGCTGCAACAGCAGAGTTGCCACATATTGAATTACCAGTAGCAACTAATATAGATATACTTTTATCAAGGTTAAATATGTATTTGCACAATATAAAAACAAATACCATACACATAATTACAGATATAATAGCCAGAATTACTAAAGACAATCCACTTTCTTTTATTAATGAAAAATTAACTTTAAATCCAAGTAATATTACTGCAAATTCTAATAATTGTTTTGATGCAAATTTTGGAGCCTGATCATCTTTAGAAAAAATTTGAGGAATATTGAAAGGAGTATTTTTTACAATAATTCCAATTATTAGGGCAATTATTAATACATCAAATATTTTTGCATTGAATATATTTATCTCAATAAATTGAATGATATAACTAAGAACACAAATCGAGATGCATAATAATAAACCTTTAAAATTTTCGCGTAAGAAAATCATAAGTGTATTTTACACATTATTTATTTTGAGTTTGGGAAAATAGCACAATATTAATAAAGATTATGCAAGATTCTTTCAACATATGGTTTATAGATAAGGGAATTTGGCTAATTCTAATCGGAATTGCTGGAATTATTGGAGTTTGGGTAATTTCATATTTAATATTTAAAGGATTGAAGTTGCTTGGTGCTGATCCAGACCGAATTTCAGATCCTAATTCCCAAAAACTAGTAAACAACATTAAAAATATATTTGTAATATTAGTTGCTTTTGTTGTGGCAGGCATTCCTAGTTTTTTTGGAATATTATCTGTTTTAAATATTGGCGAAAGTGATGCGGGACTAGATTGGGCTATTGGAGCATCTTATCAATTAATAGTCTCAAACGGGATACCAATACTAATAGTTATTATACTCGCCTATATTTCTTTGAGGATTGCAGGAACTATAATGCCGAACCTAATTAAGCTTTATTTGAATACAGGAACTAGAGCAGGAGAGCATAGTTCTGAAAATGAGAAAAGAGTTGAGACATTTGCTATTGTTATCAGGAGCGTACTTAGAATATTTGTTGTTTTGATTGCCGTTTTGACAATATTATCTATATTGGGAGTCCCGGTAACGTCTTTGGTGGCAGGTATATCGATACTAGGAATAGCGGTTGGTTTGGGTTCTCAAAGTTTGGTAAAAGACGTAATTCAAGGCATGTTAATTATTGCAGAAAACCAATTAAGAAAAGGTGACATTGTAAGAATAAAAGGAAGGGCGGGGCTAGTAGAAGATTTAAATTTAAGGAGAATTTTAATTAGGGATTTGGATGGAGCACTTCACATTATCCCTAATGGATCAACAGACATTATTACAAATCTCACTAGTCAGTGGTCAAGAGTTAATATAGAAATAAATGTTAGTTACGAAGAAGATCTTGAGAAGGCAATTAAGACATTAAATGATATTGGAGATAAAGTTGATAATGATCAAAATATTGGCAGATTTATAAAGGAGAAGCCTAGAGTATGGACTATAACTTCCTTCTCTGACTCTGGGGTTAGACTTAAATTTGTTGGCGTTACCCAGCCCGGAAAGCAGTGGGAAGTTAGAACTCAGGTAATAAGAGAAATAAAAATAGCTTTTGACAATGAAGGAATCAAAATTCCTTATAATCAAATTAGAGTTATCAACTAAAGAAATCTGGGAACCACTCTTTTTTTATTTCTAATCCGAAGCCCGGAGCATCAGAAGGTATAATAGTTCCATCTTTTGGGATAGGTGTTCCAGGGAACCTATCTTTTTCTTCTAAAGGAACTCCGATGGGCGTGATAACCGGACCAGAACATTCAATCATTGAAATTCCAGTAAGTCCATAAGAGGCGTGTTGTCCATAAACAGATCCACCTCCTCCATGCAAAATAACATCAATTCCTGCTGATTCTGCAATGTGAGCTATCTTTATTATTGCTGACAATCCTCCTACCCAAGTTATATCTGGCTGCAATATATCTACAATTCCTTTTGATGCTGCATGAAAAAAAGGATGAACTCCATACCAATGCTCACCAGTAGCTAATGTTTGCTCCGGAATTCTTTTTCTTAATATTTCATATTGATCAATACTTTCAGAAATTAAAGCATCTTCTATCCACTTTAATTTATAGGGCTTTAACTGCTCTGATAATCTTACAGTAGTTTCTATGTCCATACTTAGCCAACAGTCCAGCATTAGTTCTGATTCATATCCAATTAAATCTCTAGTATCTGCAATTTCTTTCTCAACTTTATTTAATCCAGATAATTGATCTCTCGGCCCCCAAGGTATGAATCTTTTAAAATTTTTAAATCCTAATTCTTTTAACCACTCAGTATTATTTGAGCTAGCATACAAGGGTAGTTTTTCTGTCACAGATCCACCCAATAATTCATATATAGGCTTATCTAGAAGTTTGCCTTTTAGATCCCATAGAGCTAAATCTACAGCACTAATGGCTCTGGTAGAAAAAGAATTTGCTCCAACAGGAGAAAGAATCCTTATCATCATGTCATAAAGCTTTTCTGTCTCGAAAACATCTCTTCCAACTAAATTAGGCGCAATATAGTCATCAATTATTGATGCAGTAATTCTTCCTCTATCAGAAAAACCAAATCCCCAGCTTCCATCTTCACATTCGACTATACATCCAACATCTCTTTCAATTCCTGCCCCAACTCCTTTCATAAGAGCGTTGTCCCACCAATCTTCTTTATGAAAATATCTTCCGCCTAAAGATGTAGACATTGGGCTTCCCGTTGCTATTTTACCTGCAAACTTATCTTCTTTTCTGGGCTTAGTTTTTTGAGGTATTCTAGGGTATTCAGTCCTTACAGACCTGATGTTAGTAATTTTCATTATTTATGTTTTCTCTTACACAAACCAACTTTATGCTTTGTTCCATTTTCGTGATAACAATATCCGTCATTACCATTCTTGCCAGTACATTTACCATTACATTCATGATGCTGGGTGGGAGCTTCAATAATTTTTATGTTTAATGGCTTAGTACTCATCTTGTAACAATACTTCCTCTCAAATAATCAGCGTTATCACTTACAATAAAAGCTACAATTTTTGCAACACCATCTGGACTACCTAATTCTTTAGTATTAGCATTAAAAACTTCAGTATCTCCTGTATTTTTTAGAGCTTCACTAAGCTGTCCTTCTTTTAATGGAGACTTAATACTTCCTGGAAGAATATCATGAATTCTAACTCCATTTTCAGATAAATATTGTTGAAGATGAAGTGTTAATCCATGAGTCCCTCCTTTGCTTGAGCTATAAGGAGCAGAAGATCCTGGCCCCAAAACACCTGCCCCAGAAGAAGTTAAAAGGATAACGCCACTCCTTCTTCTTTTCATAAATTTTGCAACAGCTCTAGTAACATTATATGTTCCATTAAGATTGATATTTATTATTCTATGCCACGTTTCAGGAGAAAGTTCATCTATATCAACAACAGATCCCTCTAGAGCGCCTGCAAAATGAACTAAGCAATTTATTCCTCCATCAAACCAACTCTCTATTTCTCCTATCTTTTTTTCAGTTTCATCAATAGATGTGACATCAATCAAATATGATTTAAAATTTGCATTTATATTTTCCAGCTCTTGGGATACTTCATTTAAGCCATCTGAATTAATATCTACAATTGCTAAATTTGCCCCATGTTTTGCTGTTTCTATTGCCGAAGCTCGGCCCATACCCGTTGCAGCACCAGTAATCAGTATATTTTTATTTGATAAATCTAGCTTCATTTTTAGTAAGCCTCCCATTTTATGCCTGCTTTTTTAGAAAATTCTAATGTATGAGAATATGAAGGTTTAAATTTATCTCTTGGGATATGCTCAATTAAGATATGACCATCAGGACATATATCTTGCATTCGTTTTAAGAAATAAACCTGATCCATCATCCCATAACCTAAATATTCTTCCTCAAATCTTAGTAAAAGTGTGTCTATAACCTTGAAGTCTTTTAAGTGAGCTCCCAAGGTGTGCTCTCCCAATAAAGAAAAAAAATCTTCCAAAAATTCTTTAGTATTATAAGCTTCTTCTAAATTTGATATAAAATTAACTGGATCTTGGTTAAATCCTAAATTTTTAGATCCAACTGCATCAATAAAATCCTTAGTTCTTTTTGCAGAATATATTGGTGAAACATATCCGCCTTCTAAAGAAAGCATTACACCTTCATCTTCGGCAACCTCACATATTTTTTGTGTGGAATCTACAAGCCTGTCAAAAACCTTATTGGAATGATTTTCTGGGTGAGGTAACCATGGGCCATCAGGGTTTACACTTCCAGGTCTTAAATATGTATTTGGAGCCCCTAATTTTGATGTAATTAGACACATGTTTTTCACAAATGTAATAGCATCTTCCCTAACTTTTTCATCTGGGCTAACTAATCCTCCACCATACCTCCCATTTGTCTGACCAAGAATTAAAGAGTTATTATGAAAATCCTCTTTTAACTTTTTGATATTGTCCTCAGAGAATGATTTTGGGTTGTTTATTACCAAATTATGAACTGTGAACCCTATTGATGAAACCTCTTTGAGGTCGGATGTTGTAAAGGTTAATACATCAAAGTCTTTTGGAATACCATTATCTGAACCATTGGATCCGGTTGCTCCCAACATAGAAGCAGCTCCAAGATGCATAAAACCTCCTATTTATTTAATAGAGCTTTTAGTATAACAGATGGTTTCATTGGTAAGCTATTTAGTCGGACTCCGATTGCATCCTCTATTGCATTTGTTATTGCTCCAAGAGGCGGGCATATTGGAACTTCTCCAACACCTCTAACTCCAAATGGTTGCTCTGGATTCTCATTTTCTACAAGTATTGTATCAATCATTGGTAAATCCAAGGATGTTGGCATTCTGTAATCTAGATAACTTGAATTCAGCATTTTTCCATCATCATTAATGTAATATTCTTCATTAAGTGCCCACCCTATTCCTTGAGCAGCACCTCCCTGAATCTGTCCCTCAACATATGCAGGATGGATAGCTTTTCCAACATCTTGAACAGCTGTGTATTTTATAATATCTGTTTTGCCTGTCTCTGGGTCTATTTCCAAATCTACAACGTGGGTGCCAAAACCGTGGCTACTCGAATCAAGATCAACTGATCCAACCGCACTTACAGGTCCGCCAGTCCCATCTAGTTTTTTTGCAAGATCTTTGAAATTTATATTAAGTTCAGGATCTGATTTAGAATTAAATTTACCTTTATAGAATTCAATTTCTTTTTTATCTATTTCCCAAATCATGCATAATCTATTTTTCAGTTCATCAACTAAATTATTTGCGGCATTTACTGCAGCCCAACCAGTTGCAAAAGTAGTTCTGCTTCCGCCAGTCATTCCAGTGTAACCGACTCCGTCAGTATCAGGAATTCTAGGAAACATATCTTCAGCAGCAAGACCTAATATTTCGGCTGCTTGCATAGATATGCTTGGCCTTGTTCCTCCTATATCAGCACTACCTTCTAATAAAGCCACAGTTCCATCATCATTAATTGATAAAGTAACTGATGATTTACCTCCGCCATTCATCCAGTAGCCACTAGCAATTCCTCTGCCAATTAATTTACCAGATTTTGATTTTGGTTTAGTGCTATTCCAGTGATCTGATTTTTGTACAGCTTCAAGAACATCTAGGTTTCCAATTTTTGGAAATTTTGGCCCATCACCTCTCCTAGTTCCTTCTGTCGAAGCATTTAAAATTCTAAATTCTAAAGAGTCCCAACCTTGGCTTTTGCATATTTCATCAATAGTTACTTCAATTGCATACGAAACTTGCGGGGAACCAGGAGCTCGATATGCTGCTGATTTAGGCTTATTAACTACTAAGTCATATCCATCTATTTTGGTATTTTCAATGTCATAACATGAGAATACACATTTTGCTGATGCGCCAACTGCTGAGCCTCCAAATGCCCCACCCTCTAATCTGATATCTGCATATGCAGATGTTAATTTTTTATTTGAATTTACTCCTAATTTTATTTTAACTTTTCCACCTGGTGCCGGGCCCGAGGCATCAAAAACAGAAATTCTATCCATTACCATTTTAACTGGCCGATTAGATTTTTTAGATAACACAGCTGCTAACGGAGTCAAATAGACCCTAGTTTTTCCTCCAAAACCTCCTCCAATTTCAGCAGGCATCACCCTTACTCTTGACTCAGGCATGCCAAGAATTCCAGCTGTTTGAGTTCTAACTGGAAAGGCGCCTTGAGTAGAAGTCCATAAATTTAATCTACCATCTTCTCCCCATTGAGCTACTGCTACATGAGGTTCAATATAACCTTGATGAACCATCGGCATAGTGAATTCTTTTTCAATAACTATGTCTGAGGATTCAAAGCCTTTTTCAACATTTCCAAAATTAAATTGAAAATAATCAGCAACATTTTTTGAAGACCTCTCTCCATTTATATCTACACCTGTAAAATCTTCTTGAATTACAGGCGAGTCCTTCTCCATTGCTCTATCTACAGTTAATACTGGCTCTAGCACATCATATTTAACTCTAATTTTCTTTATAGCCTCAAGAGCAGTATTCTTGTCTTTAGCATTTACTGCAGCAACTGCATGCCCAACATATCCAACTTTGTCTCGAGCCATTATGTTCATGCTGTCATATTTGAAATTAGCTATACCTTCGCCAATTTCAATATCTTTATCTATTCCAGTTTCAAAATCATTCCCAGTTATTACCGCAAAAACTCCTGACATTTTTTCTGCCTCAGAAGTGTCTATAGAAATTATTTTTGCGTGAGCATGAGGGCTTCTTAAAATTGCTCCATGAGACATATTTGGCAGTTGGACATCTGCTCCATAAACAGCCCTGCCTGTTACTTTTTCCAGCCCGTCATGCCTTATTGGTCTAGTACCGATAACATTATATTCATTGTCTTTGAGTATCATTTAGTTCTCCGTTAATAAATAAAAATATATTTAATATTTTATACTATAAATTCAAAATAGGCATTACAAACTAGTTAAAAAAAGGTATTGTAATTGGACCTTCTGGCAATACACAGCCTCTTAAGTTTTTATTTGTTAATATTTTTTGATTAAGAAAATTTTGAGGATTTTGAACAGAAATCATAAATGCATTTCTTATTTCATCATCTGATAGCCCTTCGGTGTATAAATTGACATTTGCTTTTTTTGCAATTTGCGAAAGAATTTGAACTTGCCATTGGTCTTGGCAATGAAAATTTGGGTCAGCAAGAACATCTTCTACTTGATCAGGTTGATTAAATTCCGATAAAAGAGAATAAAATTTTCCATGACTTGGAATTCCATCTGAACATTCTGATAGACATAAAATTTCACCTCCTTTTCTTACGATTTGAGATGCTGCAGATAGCCCTTTTACTGTTTGATATAAATTCTGATCAAGGGGATAACCTGAATTTGAAGTTATTACTATATCGTATGGTTTATCAACCTCTACCATCGCAGTTTTTCTGGCAAAATCACAAGCAATATTGTGTGAATCAATTAGATCACCTGAAAAAACATTGGTAATTTTTTGATCTCTATTTAGAGTTACGTCAAGAGTGAAATTAACACCTGTTTCTTTTGCAATTTTTCTAACATCTTGTTGTATTGGGTTATTATCTATTTCCCCCCAAATTGAATTTGGATTATTCAATCTTTCAAAATTATGTAATTTCATAATTGTTTGTAGCCCAGCTAAACCTGGAGCAACAAGTTTCGATCCTCCAGAGAATCCTGCAAAAAAATGTGGCTCGACGAATCCAGTTGTTATTTTTACATCAGCTTCCACCCAATGCTTATTTAGAAAAACATCTACATCATTTAAAGAGGTATTCATTTTTATTAAAGAAGACTTTTCATCACAAGTATGATTAATTATTGTGACGCTATTTACTATTTCTTCACCTAACATAGATATAAGCTCTTCTCTTGTGTTGATTCTATGGGTTCCGGTAGCAATAAGGATTTTAATATTAGATTTAGGAACTATATCTTCAATATGCTCAATAATTGTTTTGAGGACTATTTCTCTTGGTTGAGCTCTGGTTATATCACATACAGATATTGCTATTGTTGAATCACTTTTAATAATATCTCTTAATGGCTTGGAATTTATAGGCTTCTTTAAACCATTTTCTATAGCTAATTTAGGATCATTAACTTCCTCTAAAAATTCAGGCTCAATAACATCAAAATCTGAAGGCACGTTTAATTTAAACCTAGATTTACCATAAGCAATTTCTACAATCTTATTATCATTTTTTTGAAAATTAGTTGTCATAACTTTTCATAATTGATTTTAATTGGTATCCTCTTTTGGTTACATAGATGACTCTAAACAATTATTATATATTTTAAAAGAAGAAATTATGAATATAAGAGAAAAATTAGGTTTAACCCCGAAAGCTACTCCACAGTTTGGGCAAAGCAGAAGTCATGCCATGAATTCTACTAAGAAAACATTTAAACCTAATATTCAAAATAAAACTGTAGTAATAGATGGCAAAAAATATAAAGTTAAATTAACTACAAGAGAAATTAGAACTCTAGATAAAAAAGGTGTTAACTTACTCTAGTTTTTACTTAAAACAAATATTGCTGTGTCTGCATTAAGATTTGGATTTTCTTTAATTAACTCATCCTTTTCAGAATCAATATAGAAAGAATCCTTAATTATAATGCCCTTAAAGGCACAGTATTCTTGAAAATCAAGAATTGTAGGAAATCTCCTATTAGGCGTGTTGTACCAATTATACCCATATAAGCCTTCGAGCTTTGGAGCTTTTCCTTGACTGTAGAGCATTTCTCTAAGGGGCTTAAAGGCAAAATTTGGAAAAGATATTATGGCTTTTTCAGAAATTCTAAGTATTTCTTCTATTGTTTTTTCAACATTTTTAATGGACTGAAGTGTTTGTGAAAGAATTGTTACATCAAATTGATTATCATTAAATCTTTTTAGCCCTGTATTAATATCAGAATTGATAACTTCTATTCCCTTATTCGAACTTATAATAACTTTTTTAGCATCTAGCTCAATTCCTAATAATTTAGAACATTTTTTCTTTTTTAACTCATTTAATAACTTTCCGTCTTCACACCCTAGATCTAATACGCGATCATTTTCTTCAACTAAACTACAGATAAAATCTAGATCAAGCCTGTTATTAAAGAAGATGTTTGTTGAAGTTGGATCAGAATTTTTTATTTGATGATTTTTTTCTTTTCCAGAAAGTTTTTTTAAAAAAGAAGAAGTTAGTAATCCATAATCTTCGACTTCATTTTCTAGTAAAAATGCGTCGTGCCCAGCTTCACTATTTATTGAACAGTATGATACTGACTTATCTAGACTTACTAACGCATTAACTATTTCTTCTGACTGAAAAGGAGGGTACAACCAATCGCTAGAAAAACTAACTAACAACCATTCGCATGTTGTCTCTTTCAAGTTATTTTTTATTTCGTTAATTGTTTCACCTAAATCAAAATAGTCTACAGCAGTGGATAATGTTATGTAGCTATTAGCATCAAATCTATCTACAAATTTTGTGCCTTGATATGCAAGATAAGTTCCAACTGAGAACCTTTTTTCGAATTGAGTAGTAATTTCTTTTGGTTCATATCTTGTATTATCAAATTTATTTTTCATCGAATCTTTTGAGACATATGTAATATGAGCTAACATTCTTGCTATTGCCAATCCATCCTCAGGTTTTTCTTCAGAATCATAATAATTTCCTTCCTTATACCTAGGATCTTTTTTTATTGCATTTCTTCCTACAATATCAAAAGCTAAGGCTTGGTTGGTAAGTCTTGCTGAAGTAGCTAAACCAATCACGCTTTTAATTTTATCTGGATATTGCCTTGCCCATTGTATCGATTGAAATCCACCCATCGATCCTCCCGTTACACAAAGAATAGATTTTATTCCTAAATGTTCTATAAGAAGATTTTGTGCGCTTACCATATCTTCTACAGTGATATTAGGAAAATTAGAACCGTAATGAGTTCCTGTGGATGGATCAATTGAGTTGGGTCCTGTAGAACCCTTGCATCCTCCTATTACATTGCTGCATATAACGAAATAATTTTCAGTATCAATAGGTTTACCAGGACCTACCATTATATCCCACCACCCTGGAATATCTTCCTTATCATGTTTTGCAACGTGAGAGTCGCCGCTTATAGCATGGCATATTAGAACAACATTTGATTTATCTTTATTTAAATTTCCATAAGTTTCATAAGATATGTTTAATTCATCAAGAATATCTCCTGACTTAAGATGAAACTTATCCCCATAAAGAAAATTTTTAAGATATTTGGACGTATCTCCTGTTCTATATAAATCTGAATTGTAATTTTCTTTTGCCATAGTAAAAAACGTTTAGGGTCAGATGATTCATCATCTGACCCTATTATTTTATGTTAACTTTTACTTAATGCTTGATCCAAATCATTAATTATGTCATCTGCATCTTCAATTCCAACCGAAACCCTAATATATTCTGGGTTTACACCAGCTTCTGTTTGTTCTTCTTCAGATAGCTGACTATGAGTTGTAGAGGCAGGATGTATAACCAATGTTTTAGCATCACCTATATTGGCAAGATGACTTGCAAGTTTTACATTGTTTATAAACTTGACTGCTGCATCTTTGCCACCTTTAATGCCAAAGCCTAAAATTGCTCCAGCTCCATCAGGTAAGTATTTTTTTGTATTTTTATAATGAGAATGACTTTTTAATCCAGGATAGTTTACCCACTCTACATCTTTATGTTTTTCAAGATATTGAGCCACTTTAAGAGCATTTTCGCAATGTCTTGGAATCCTTAAATGCAAAGTTTCTAATCCTAATAGAGTTGCCCAAGCCCCAAATGGACTCATTGTTCCACCAGTATCTCTAAGCCAATGCACTCTTATATGAAGATTATAAGCAATGTTTCCAGCAGGCCTCAAAGCTTCTTCTAGAACTGCACCATGGTAGGATTCTGATGGCCCACAAAACTCTGGCCATTTATCAGGGTTATCTGCCCATTTAAAGTTTCCGCTATCAACAATAACTCCTCCAATATGCACTCCGTGCCCTCCTAGAAACTTTGTTGTTGAATGAACAACTATATCTACGCCATGCTCTATTGGTCTAAATAAAGCTGGTGTAAGAACAGTGTTATCACAAATTGTAGGCAAGCCATGATTATGACTGATTTTTGTTATTTCAGAAAAATCAGGAACATCGTTTTTTGGATTTCCTATACTTTCAAAATAAACACATCTTGTATTCTCATCTACTAAATCATTTATCTCTTCAGGGTTGTCTGGGTTAAAGAACCTAACCTCTATACCCAATTTTTTAAATGTTTGGGTAAATAGCGTCCATGTTCCACCATACAAACTCGTTGATGAAATAAAATTTTGCCCACTATGAGTAATAGTTAGAATAGCAGCATTAATTGCTGCTTGACCTGATGAAAAAGCGAGTCCTGTCACCCCTCCATCAAGGGCTGCAATTCTCTGCTCTAGAACATCAGTTGTAGGATTTTGCAATCTAGTGTAAATATTTCCAAATTCACCTAGTGCAAAAAGATTAGCTGCATGATCTGTATCATTAAATACATACGATGTTGTTGCATGTATTGGTACAGCTCTGGAATTAGTTGACGGGTCAGGATCCTGTCCCGCGTGTAGTGCAAGGGTTCCAATACCTTGTTTTTCTGGCTGGTTAACTATGCCATTTATACTACTAGCCATTTATGACCTCCTTATGTTTAATATTTATAAAACTAAGAAGTGCCAACAAAAAAATCCGCATACTTTGCAGTACACGGACAATCTTAAAACTTTTAAGTTTTTTTAAAAAAAAATCCGCATACTTTGCAGTACACGGACAATCTAAATAAACTTTTGCCTTTTAGCAGTTTTTTGAGTGTCCGCAAGCTGACTTTCAAATCAACACTTATAACCATTATAGCATATTCATTTTTTAAATTTCAACATTTAAGTTTGAGGGATTTAAATTTTTAAATTTTTATAACTAAATTCTTCTTCTTTTGAGATGTTTCTTAAGTATGCTAAGTAATCATTTTTTTTAAAAGTCGGAACAAAGTTTTTAACTACTTCTTTTCCTCTTTTGGCATTATTTTCCAGAAGATCAATTATTGTATGAGCCATCATCCTGCCAGATTCAGTCACAGATAGATCATAGTTCTCAACAACCATATCGTTTGCATGATTAGATGACCCTGAACAACCTCCGACATAAGGATGAATAGATGGAATGAGGCTTGAAACATCACCCATATCTGTGCTTCCACCAGAATGTCCATCTAAAACAATTTCATCAGTTGAAAAATTATTTTTTAAATTACTAAGATATATATTTTGAAGATTTTTATTATTGTTTATTGGAAGATATCCAGCAATAGTTGTTATCTTAATAGATGCTCCTGTTGCCAGTGCACCTGCTCTTAAGCAATTGTCTACTTTTTTGTTCGCATCAATTATTGATTCTATTGATGCCCCTCTTACAAATGTTTCTATATTTACAGTGTCAGGGACTGCACTAACTACATTGCCACCTTTAGTTATTATAGGATGCACTCTTATATGATCTTCATCTTTAAAAGTTTCTCTTTGAGAATTTATAGCTGTAATTGCAATATTTGCTGCATTTAAAGCATTTATACCTTTCTCAGGATTTGAGCCAGCATGAGAAGCTTTTCCTTTGAATTCAATAAATTTTGCAACTAAACCATTACTCGTTCCACCATAAGAAAATTTTATATTTCTCGGTGTGGTATGAGTCATCATTGCTATATCAACGTTGTCAAATGCCCCTAGTTTTATCATTTCTTGTTTTCCAGCGAGAAACTCGACCTCTCCCTTTTTTCTGAGTGTATTTCGCCATTCGATTTCAACAAATTCTTCAGCTGGAACAGCAAGAAAAGTTATTTTCCCGCATAATTTACTAAGTATTTTTTTATCAGAAAGTCCGGACAAAACTGTTAACATACTTCCTATTTGAGCATGGTGTCCACATGCATGTGCGTATCCGTTTTTTTTATTTTCATTTGGGTGACCTGGTACTGGAAGAGCATCTAATTCTCCTATAACAGCTACATTTGGACCAGATTTACCCGTATCTAATTCTGTTTTAATTCCTGTAATAGCTATTTCAGATTGGATATTTTTTTGACCTAATTTTTTAAAGGTATTAATTACTTTTTCAGCAGTCTTAATCTCTTTGTATCCAGATTCAGCATAATTTAATATTTCTAAGGAATTTTTAATAGGTATTTCTTTCTTAGAATTGATATTTTTATCGCATAAATTTTTTAAATTCATAAATTATACTTTTAACAGATATCTGCAATTTACGGAATAATATGAATTCTAAATCATGATTTGATATAATTATTACTACTAATTAAATATAAATGGTTTTATTAGACTTCGATTTTCGAAAATAAATCCAAAGATCCCAACGAATTTTATAAGGAGGGAATTATGAATAAAATAAAATATACATTATTGATCAGTGCTCTTTTTGCAATGATGGCTTTTTCATATGCTTGTGCAGCTGAAGATTCTTCAGAAGCATCTAGTGATGGAGGATCTAATACATTGCAACAAGTTCTTGATCGAGGAATGCTAAAGTGTGGTGTTAACGACAACTTAGCTGGATTTGGAGTTGTAGCTGCAGACGGTTCTTTCAGTGGTTTTGATATAGATTTCTGTAAAGCAGTAGCGGCAGCAATTCTGGGGGATTCAGGCAAAGTTGAGTACACACCTACTACTGCTTCTAACAGATTCGAAGCTTTAGGTTCTGGTGAGATTGATCTTTTGATCAGGAACACAACTTGGACTGCAAGCCGAGATAGAGAATTGAAGCAGGACTTTACTGCTGCTACATTCTACGATGGCCAAGGAATGATGGTTTATGTAGACAGTGGCTATAACTCTATTGATGACATGGAGGGCGCAACAATATGTGTTCTTCAAGGTACTACTACTGAATTAAACCTAGATGATAGGTTTACTGGCACCGGAATGTCTTACACACCATTAACTTTTGAAACAAATGATCCTTTACAGGCTGCATTTGAGGAAAAAAGATGTGATGGTTGGACTACAGATAAATCTGGTTTGGCTTCTAAGAGAGCTAGCTTCCCAGCATCGGCTGGTGGACCAGAAGCTCTAAAAGTTCTTCCAGAGACACTATCAAAAGAACCTCTTGGTCCTTTGACTAGAGACAACGATAGTGAATTCTATGATGTTGTTCAATGGGTTGTATTTGGAATGATGCAAGCTGAAGAAAGTGGAATTAATAGCGGAAACGTTTCTTCAATAGCTTCTAATCCTCCAAACCCAGGAGTTGCAAGATTACTTGGAGCCTCTTTTGAAGGTGGAGAAGTTCAAGATTTCAGTTTTGGAATCCCTAAGGACTTCATGCAGAAAGTTATATCTCAAGTTGGAAACTATGGTGAAGTATATGATCGACACCTAGTCCCTCTTGGATTAGAACGAGCCGGATCTCTTAACGCTATGTGGACTGAAGGCGGATTAATCTACGCACCACCGTTTAGGTAGAATATCCTAAAATTTTTATAGTATGCCGGAGTGTAATTTAACTCTCCGGCGTACTATTTATTTTTATTTAGAAAGTAAATAGTGAGAAGCTTTGTAGACATTATTGCTCAATGGAGCAGATTTCAGAAAAACCGAAATCTAATGATTCAGGTTTTTTTCTTTATTTTTGTAGCATTATTAGGAATTTATTTATTTTCAAGAGCATTTCAGCTTGAATTAAGCTTGTCGCATTTTAGGAGCAGGGCTGGTTTTGGGCTTAGCCATACATTTTTAGTTGATTACACTAGTAATGATAGTAGATGGGTAGCCTATTTTACTGGAGTTGTTAATACTATAAGAGTATGCCTAGTAGCAATTTTCTTGACTACTATTTTAGGCACAATTATGGGTGTTGCAAGACTATCTAAGAATTTTCTTACCTCAAGAATTGCTTGGACCTATGTAGAAGTTTTAAGAAATACCCCATTATTGATACAAATAATATTTTGGCAGATAGTTTTTCTTCAATTGCCACAAATATCCGAAGCAATAACTTTTGGAAATACTACTGCAATATCTAATAGAGGAATTTTATTGCCTTGGATTTCCGATAATGGAGGTGCTCAAATATGGTTTATATTTTTAGGTATAGTTGCAGCAGGATCTTTATATTTAAGTTATTTTTTAAATAAAAGAGAAGATGAATCCGGAAAATATTTTTCTATATCTGGCAAAAAAATAAATGGTAATTTAACTGGAATTATTTTCTTTATTTTAGTAACAGTTGTAACTTTTTTTGCTTTTGGAAGACCTGTTAGCATAGACATCCCTGAAATTATTCAAAATAATAAAGGTACTTGGATGCAATCAGGTGGATTTGATTTAAGCCCCGAGTTTGCAGCTATCCTTTTTGCTCTTGTTATCTATACAGGAACATTTATAACTGAGATTGTAAGAGGTAGTATTCAATCCTTATCTAGAGGTCAGACGGAAGCTGCTGAAGCCATAGGTTTAAGCAAGTATCAAGCTATGACTTTGGTAATACTTCCTCAAGCATTGAGATCTATAATTCCTCCTTTAACAAATCAGTTTCTCAATCTAACTAAGAATTCAAGTCTTGCTGTAGTAATAGCTTATCCAGATTTATTTATGGTTTCTAGGACTATTATGAATAATTCAGGGCACGCATTGCCAGTATTTTTCTTAATACTTTTAACTTACCTATTTTTAAGCCTTTGCATTTCATTAGTAATGAATTTAATTAATCGTAGAGTTACTAGGATTGGTACATAATGACAACACCTAAAATTAACTTTAAAGAAATCAAAGACTGGACTATTGATAATTTCTTTGGTTCTAAGCTTGGCATTTTATTAACGTTATTTTCTACAATTCTTATTGTTTACTTCATCACTGCTATATTTTCTTTTCTATCTGCTGCAGAATGGGAAGTAGTATCTATAAATAAAAGATTACTTCTTTTAGGGAGATTACCCGAAGAAGATACCTGGAGAGCTTGGCCTATATTTTGGTTATTTTGCTTTATTTTCTGCTCTTCTATTGGTGCTTGGGGTAACCCAAAAAAAAGAGAATTACTTTTATTATTATTGGCATTTTTAATGCCAACAGCCATATTTTTTAGCATGACATATATTGTGCATATTTTTATGACAATAATTATTGGATCTGTTTCTTATTTAGGCTCAAAGATTATTAGGAAAACAACATATTCTAGAGTATTAAAGAAAAGTTTAATTTCTCTTTGGATCCTTCTTATACCATTGGCTTTTAGTATATTAATTATAGGTGGTGGGCCCCAATCCAATCTTTGGGGAGGATTCCTATTAAACATTTTATTAGCCTCTGTGGCTGTTGTGGCTGGGTTTCCTTTAGGCATATTAATGGCAGTAGGTAGATCAACGAAATTACCTGTTATTAAGACAACGTGCACAGTATATATAGAAACAGTTAGAGGCGCCCCATTAGTTGCTTGGCTTCTATTAGCTTGGTTTGTGCTACCAAAATTTTTACCCAACTTGTTTGGTTTAAATGAAATTAGTGTTGTAATTAGAGCAATGATTGTGTTGTCATTTTTTGCAAGTGCTTATATTGCAGAAGTTATTAGAGGTGGATTGCAATCTATACCTTCAGGACAATTAGAAGCTGCTGACGCTCTGAATCTGGGGTATGTTGATAAAATGAGAATAATTGTGCTGCCTCAAGCTATAAGAGTTGTTATCCCCGCTATTGTTAGCCAATTTATTGGGTTATTTAAAGATACATCATTAGTTTTCATACTTGCTTTAACAGATTTATTGCAAGTAGGTAGAATAATTCCAGAACAGGACCCAAAATTTTTTGGAAAACAGATTGAAGCATTATTAGTTGTAGCTTCATTGTTTTGGGTTGTTTCTGTGGTTTTATCAAACTTAAGTTCGAGAATTGAAAAAAATCTTGGTATAGGAACAAGATAAATTATAAAGTATTAGGAGAAAGTTATGAAAAAGAAAATAGGTAAAGAAATAATTTCAGCTGAGAATGTTGTAAAGAAATTTGGTGATTTTGCTGCTTTAAAAGGTGTTACAGCAAAAATTTTTGAGAAAGAGGTAGTAGTTGTGCTTGGCCCTTCTGGATCTGGAAAATCAACTTTTATAAGAACTATAAATAGACTTGAGCCACATAATTCAGGAAAAATAGTTGTTGATGGTGTTGAGATTAATGATGATGTTAAGAATTTACAAAAGGTAAGGTCAAATGTAGGGATGGTATTTCAGCAATTTAATTTATTTCCTCATTTGTCTGTTTTAAGAAATATAACTTTAGCTCCTCAGAAAGTTAAAGGATTAAGTAGAGCAGAAGCGAATGACGTTGCTATGTCTCTTCTTGAAAGAGTAGGTATTCCTGAGCAAGCAGAGAAATTTCCATCGCAATTATCAGGAGGACAGCAGCAAAGAGTAGCAATAGCTAGGGCATTGGCTATGCAGCCAAAAATTATGTTGTTTGATGAACCTACTTCAGCATTAGACCCTGAAATGATAAAAGAAGTTTTAGAGGTAATGACAGAACTTGCAGAGTCAGGAATGACTATGATTTGTGTTACTCATGAGATGGGTTTTGCTAGAAGTGTTGCTGACAGATTTTTATTTTTTGATGAAGGCTTGATAGTTGAAGAAGGAACCCCAGAGCATTTTTTCAAGAATCCAAAAGAAGAGAGAACTAAGTTATTCCTAAGTCAGATATTATAGTGTAATCTCATTTGAGTGATTTACTAACTCGTTGCTTTCAAAGGAAATTTGATTACTAGAATTTTTAGTTTTATTGAGGAAAATAGAAGATGGGGAGTTTTCTTTACACTCTTTTTTTCAGGGTCTTTTATAATCGGCATAAATGTATACTCCTTCGGGCTTTTTATTGAGCCATTAGAAAAAGAATTTGGCTGGACTAGAGAACAGATTAGCCTAGGTTATTCTCTTAGCTTTGTGAGTAGTTTATTTGCTCCCTTGATTGGAAAACTAATTGATATTAGAGGAAGTAAATTATTTTTAGTTATATCTATTTTTTTAGTTTCAGCCGGATTTTTACTAAGGCCTTTAATGACCGATTTTTCTCACTGGATATTATTAAATTCTATGGTTTTTGCTGGTTATCCTGGAGCATTAATGATACCTGCAGGGATACTAATTCAAGTATGGTTCCCTGAAACAAAGGGAAGAATGATGGGTCTTGCAACTGCAGGACATAATTTTGGTGGACTAATTATGCCTATTATTACTTTCATTTTACTTTCTTATTTTGATTGGAAGTTATCATATTTTGTTTTTGGTATTTTAATATTTTTCTTAGGAATTTTTGCTTTATTATTAGTTAAGAATAATCCAGATAACATTAATTTAAGCAATGAAGTTAATAATAATGAAGGGTTTGAATTTAGATCAGCTATTAAAACAAAACAATTTATAACTTTAACGCTTGGGATTACATTTGCTTGCTTTACATACAACGGAATAATGCCTCAAATGGTGCCTCATTTAACTACTGAAGGCTTAGGATTGGCATCAGCAACTTTTGCAATGACATACATAGGTGCGATGGGAATATTTTCAAAAATAATTTTTGGAAGATTTAGTGAAAAATATTCTTCTTTATACTTGACTTGTGCCTCAGTACTTCTGCAGTCTTTAGCTCTTTCAATTATTCTTTTGGCCCAAGGAAACATAATAGTAATATGGCTAGGCATTATAATTTTTGGTATGGGTTTTGCAGGATTAGGAGCAATGATTGCTTTGAATATAACTGAATGTTTTGGACTTAAGTCTTTAAGTACAATTTGGGGAACTTTATCATTTTTTGGAATTTGGGCAACATTCTTAGCTCCCTGGATGATGGGGAGAATTTTTGATGAAACTTCATCATATAGATTAGGGCATATGATAATAATTGGAATATTTATTTTTGCTATATTATTTCTTTTATTAACAAAATATTTAAATCACGGAGAAGATTACCTTAATAAGAAAAAATAATTTGCTGATCTTAGTCTATAGATAATTTTGATAGCATATTTCTACAATTTTCCATAGGATCGCTTGCTCCAATTTCTGAACTTGATATTTCTATAGGGCAGAGCACTATCATGTTTCCAAGGATTACATAATCAAGATATTTAGGAGTATTTTTTTTATTACCAAAAGCCCCGCTAGTCATTCTATCTTTTATACCTTCTTTCCATGTAGCGTCAGACTTTTTTATTATTGCATCTTCTCCTGTTGCCTCTTCTGCATAAAAAGTTCCTGATGATTTGGCTATTTGATTTGAAGGATAAAATCTAAGTTCATAAGAAAGTCTTTCGAAGCTATCCTCTGCCCAAAATCCATAATGAGCCTCAATTGCATCTGGCAATTCACTAA
>Ga0111541_10000158_pt1 | contig 21078 bp, 16 predicted proteins | sample Knorr_S7_td_DCM__FD_83039 | JGI IMG/M metagenome (GOLD analysis project Ga0111541, IMG submission 83039) | Marine microbial communities from Southern Atlantic Ocean transect - Knorr_S7_td_DCM_ad_131m_LV_B (version 2) (version 2) | ecosystem: Environmental > Aquatic > Marine > Oceanic | place...
CACGTTGGTGTACCTCCTGGATCGCGAGAGTAATAGTGTTCTGCTCATAAAACGCGATGCGCGTCCACAGGATGATCATTATGGAAAGTTCAACGGTCTTGGAGGGAAACTAGAACTCAATGAATCGGTCGTAGCGGGCGCCTGCCGTGAGTTCGAAGAAGAGTCCGGAGCGGTATTAAAACACTTGTCCTTGAGAGGAACCATTACTTGGTCAAACTTCGGTCCTAAACGAGAGGAGTGGCTCGGCTTTATTTTTCTTGCGGAATCTTGGGAAGGCGACATTGTCAAAAGTAACGAGGAGGGCTCACTCGTCTGGGTAAAGCTTGACCGGTTGCTGCAGGCCTGTGACGACGATGCGGAAAAGCGCGCCGAAGCCAACCTTCCCATGTGGGCGGGCGACCGCCACTTCGTTCCGATGGTCTTCGATAAGGACCAACGGCAATTTCACGGCACGATGCCATATGACGGAGACACGCCTATCGGATGGACTTATTCGAGGGTTTAAGGTCTACAGGCGAACGTATTCGTAATCGATGGGTTGAGTGTGAATGCCTGACACTGGGGGAGCGATCCAACTCGCCATTTGTCCGGGGGAATAAACGGGTTGCATTAAAGAGATAACGAAGTCCCTGTCGGAGTCGGTCGGAAGGAAATTCGATTCGCTACTTTCCCAGTCCGACTCTGAGAGGATTTCCCCTGAGGGAGCAACATATGCGTCTCGATAAATCCCAACTTGCCGGTGGAAAGCCTCATTGGGTAGATCCAAACGATATTGGATGCCGTGTTCTTCAAGTATCCGGTTCCAGCGTCGCATCCCCTTAGCGCAGTCTTCAATGTAGGACCGTCGTAACTGTTCGTTAACAACCGTGATCTTTGGGCGTGAAGTTTCTAGCCAACGGCCGTCGACTATTTCACTAATCGCGTCTTCGTCGTTAACCAAAACATGATCGTCTTCATACGACGGCTCTGCGAATCTGCCTTTCAGGCCAGCGGAGTAGTAGTTCGCAGCATTGGTTGAGGTTTCAGAGCCAAAGAGATCAAGTGAAACGGAGAAATGAAAGTTGATGTACTTCTGCAGGGTAGGTAGGTCGATTGCGCCGTACCGGCGCACGTCGTCGGTGTCGTACTCTTTCATAACTTCGCATGTTCGTTGAATTACCCGCGCGATACCCGAAGCGCCCACGAACATATGGTGGGCTTCTTCTTTCAACATAAAATCGCAGGTCCTGCTCAGCGGGTCGAACGCCGACTCCTTCAGAGCCCCTAACTGGTACTTGCCGTCCCGGTCAGTGAAGTAGGTGAACAACAGAAATGACAGCCAGTCGGACGTTTTTTCATTGAAGGCTCCGAGGATACGAGGATGGTCAGGGTCTCCGGAGTTTCTTTGAAGAAGGGCATCGGCTTCTTCTCGCCCGTCGCGCCCAAAGTGGGCATGTAATAAGTAGACCATGGCCCACAGGTGACGTCCTTCTTCGACATTTATTTGGAACAAGTTCCGCAAGTCGTAGAGAGATGGAGCCGTCTTTCCTAGATAACGCTGCTGTTCCACTGAAGCGGGTTCGGTGTCGCCTTGCACAACTATCAGTCGACGTAGGTCGGTGCGAAATTCGCCGGGAACTTCTTGCCAAACCGGCTCGCCCTTCATCTCGCCGAAACCTATTCGCCGGTCTTCTTCTGGTTCCGAAAGAAATATGCCCCACCTATAGTCTGGGAGCTTCACATGAGAGAAATGCGCCCAACCCTCACGGCCTACATCTACAGCTGTACGCAAATAAATTTCATTATCTTGAAACCCGACTGGACCCATTTCTAACCACCAGTCGGCAAATCGAGGTTGCCAGTTCTCCAGGGCCCGCTGAAGACGTCGATCACCGGCGAGATTTACGTTATTTGGGATCTTCTCGGAGTAGTCGATTTGTTGAGTCATGAACAAAAGCGCGATCGGAATGTTGGTTAGGTTCGTCGGTTGTCAAATCTAGGACGGGATCCAGTCCCGTACCGTTGCAATGATCCTTCTGGTCCACTTGCGTTTGGTCTAGTAAACACCCAATTCTGCCAGGCCGAAAGCCTTGCAAAAATCTTGGTAGCCATAGTTTCTGGCCCGCAGAATCGCTGATTTGCCTCCATGGCGGTCAATGCGTCAGCAGAAAAGCTTGACCGCTCTTCGATAAATAGCCGCAGCTCGTCGTTCCAGTCGAGATCGTCAGGGGTTGTTGTTACTAGTCCAAAACTTGCAGCCTCTGAAGCCGTCAAATCCCGATTGAGGATCTCGGAGATTTTGTCCAAAGAGTCTTCATCACCCCATAGACGTGAGGCCAGCCGACTGAGGTCGTTCCACATCGGCAATTGACCCAAGTTGCTTTCAGTGACTCGGATGGTGGCGGCCGGTAACGGAATCTCGTCCTCCTCAAATTGTCCCTCCAGCATGAAGGTCCTATCTGCTGCAAGTGCTAACTCAAGGAGCAGTCCCGTAAAACAGGACCCGGGTTCAATCGCTGCAACCAACGTTTTGGACATCAGATCGAGTCTGCTTAAGCAGCGTTTCCACAAGAGTGCTGTCTCAAGTTGGATGTTGTCTTCTGACAACCGAAGTTCTTCGTCTAGGGCTGCGGCATCTTCGATCGATCCTTCGGTTCTTAAAATCAGGGAACCAATCTCAGGAAAGTCGAACCGTAAGCGGCAAAGTGCGTCATCAAGTTCTCGTGCTGTCTGGAGCAACCAATCCGGCGTTTGAGCTACGGAAACCTTTAGCTCCGCATATGTATCGGCGAGCTGCAAACTGACCCACGTGTAGTTAATTGATTCTTGATCGATCGAAATCTTTAGCGGTGGGAGAGAGGCAGATTCTCCACTTAATCGCGTACTACTAGCAGCAAGGCTTGCGGCTCGAAGGCCCACGGCGTCGTCGAACTCAGTTGGCGGCGCTAACTCGTCAACGAGTCCCCACTCCACCGCTTCGTTCCCGGAAATTCCCTCTGCTTTGGTGGCAAAAATATCTGCTCTATCGCGACGAACATGCCTCTTGTCGGTGAGACGAGTTAGACCTCCAGTACCGGGAAGGACTCCCAGGAGCGGCACTTCTGGCAGAGAAACCGATGTGCTTCTGTCATCGACTAACAGAATGTGGTCGCAGGCTAAAGCAAGTTCATAACCCCCGCCCGAACAAGCACCGTTCACCGCTGCAAGAAAACGAATTCCGCTTAATTCGCTCGCTTCTTCTATCTCTAGACGCGTCTCATTGGTGAATTTACAAAAGTTCACTTTGTGGGAATGGTCGGCTGCGGCGAGCATTCGTATGTTGGCCCCAGCGCAGAACATGCCTTCGAGGGCGCTCTTGATTACGACGCACTGAACTTTCGTGTGAACTAGTCGTATGTGGCGGATGGCGTTAGCGAGTTCAATGTCTACGGCTATGTCGTAGCTATTCAGCTTTAGTTCGTAATCACCAAAAGCTGGCGCTTGTGAATCAACTGCGAGTTCTAAGGTCGCAACATTGTCGTCAACTGACAAACTCCAATGACGAAAAGTGTTGGGTTGTATTTCGAAAGTTGTCATCTGATTGTCCCTACAGACGAATCACTACGGGAGCTAGCGGTCAACTTCTAGGATGCCTTCTTGCATTTTCGTTTCACACTCTAAACACATGAGAAGCTGTAGCCCATGCCTATGCGAAGGGAAATCTTTTGTCAGATAACGCGGTGAACCGTTTTCTTGTTGAGCCAGCGAAACTTTCCCCCGACGCTGTAGCAGTGGTTGATGCCCCGACCGGAGAAACAACCACACGAGACGAACTCTTACAGGCGGCACGGAGCGTGGCTCGACTGCTCTTAGACCGCGGGGTTGTGGCTGAGCAACGAATCATGATGTGCTGTCTCGATACCAACGCGTTTCTAGCTTGGTTTTGGGGAACCATGTGGGTAGGCGCTGTGCCCGTGCCCGTGTCGACCATGCTTACCGAAAAGGATTACCAGTTTCTCATAGAGGACTCCCGAGCGGTAGGACTTGTGATCTCGGATGCTCTCAAGGAATCGATCGGGCAAGCAGCTGACAATCAGCCGTTTCTTTTGTGGACTCAAAAAGACGATGACCTTCAAGAGCTTGAAGCGGATGCGGAGTTAGGCGCACCATTCGCCGCGGTAGGAGACGACATCGCTTTTTGGCTTTATACGTCGGGTACGACCGGCTTTCCGAAAGGAGCTATGCATCGCCACGTTGATCTAGGTTTTTGTACTGATATGTACGCCAAAGCTGTTCTTGATATGAACAGCGAAGACGTTATCTACTCTGTAGCGAAGCTTTTCTTCGCCTACGGACTGGGCAATGCGGGCTATTTCCCTTCTGGAACTGGAGCATCCGCAGTCTTAAATCCTGGAAGGCCGGTACCAGAAGACATCGCCGCACATCTGCTTGCATATCGTCCAACCGTTTTCTTTGGTGTGCCTACCTCCTATGGACAGCTTCTAAGTTCTGAAATTCCAGACAACAGCTTCGAGTCGGTCCGAATCGCAGTTTCAGCGGGGGAACCGCTCCCAGCTGATATCCATAGACGTTTCAAGGAACGTTTCGGTGTTGAAATTTTGGACGGGCTCGGCACTACTGAACTGGCTCACATTGCTATCTCCAATAGGCCTGGTAATTCCGTGGCGGGGACAAGCGGGAGCGTCGTGGATGGCTATGAGGTTTCGATTAGAGATGAAAACGGTCTCGAAGTAGCTGATGGAGAGGCCGGGACACTTCACATAAAGGGCGAATCCGTCATGGTCGGTTATTGGAACAGGACTGCACGTAGCAGACAAGCATTAGTGGGTGAGTTTCTTGCGACAGGCGACTCATACATGCGCAACTCCGATGGCACCTATACCTGTCTAGGGCGGTCGGATGACATGCTAAAGGTGGGTGGAATTTGGGTGAGTCCTACCGAAGTTGAGTCGTGCATTCTCGAATTGCAAGAAGTTGCGCAAGTGGCAGTCGTGGGAGCCGAAGACGATGAAGGCTTGGTGAAACCCAAAGCTTACGTCGTGTTAGAAGCATCATTTGAGGGGGATGAGATCGCCAGTGTGGTTCAAGACCACGTCCGAAACCGCCTCGCCCCATTCAAATACCCTCGTTGGGTAGAAATTGTTGATGAACTCCCTCAGACTGCTACCGGCAAAATCAAACGATATCTTTTGCGCAGCTAGGTCATGGGGTCTTGTCCCCAAGCGCGGGCGATGCTTTTAGGAAGTTCTTCGATCCACTGGATTAGATCGTGTCCGCACACTCTCTCTGTGAAGTGATGCGGGGAGGAATGAAAATGTAGCCAAGCGGCCCAAGCTTCAGTGGCCTGGTGAAATCCAGGTTCCAGTGTTCCGGCGCAGAGGTGCACGAACGGGGCCCCGTCAGCGTTCCAAGCAATTTGCTCGCCCGGAGGCATTCCTGCTGAAAATGCGATGCAGTGTCCGTAACGCCCTCTGTGCATAGAACCGGTAGCTAGAGCATGACCTGCGCCATCGGAGCAACCGAAGATCGCTCGAAACTCTCGGGCATCAGAAACTCCGAATTCTTCTTCACTCCACTGTGATAGTTCATCAACGAAGAATCGTTGGTGCCGATCGAATCGCTGATCGTCAAAGCCAGGTAGGTACTCCAGAGCGCGTTCGTTGCCTGTGTGGTCCATCGGGGCAGCATGAGGTGCGATGACAACGACCGGCGGTATCGCGTGGTTGGCAATGGCTGCGTCGAGTCGACGAATATACGGCTCGATCATGTTGCCGTCGGTCGAATAGATCACAGGAAGGTTTGAGTCCGGTGAGTGGCCAGGCGGAAGGTAGACCTTGATTCGCCGATTTTCCCGCAAAGCGGAACTATTGAATTCGTGAGTTGTGAGAGAGCCTGCAAGACCGTCATCGTCGTGGCTGGGAAGCTCAGTGGGGGCATTCTTGCCGCGGTAACGACGATCTACGGGCCCCCGCCCACCAATCGGCATTCCATTTTGGTCTAGTTTCCAGAATCCATAGCCGAATACGGCTTCGTCTAGTCGGTCGATGCGGACTTGCACGCACCAAAGATCGGTTGGGGTCCCGTTACTTTCGGACACGTTCCACATTGGTAGTTCGAAAACTGGACCTGGGATCGCTCCGAACCCTTCAGACCGGTAGACAAGTGTTAGATCGTCGCCGTTGGCCCAAGCCCCGTCTGGGTGATGTTCTAGACCTGAACGAAGTTCCTCGGCGCTGGGATCGGTCCAAATTCGACAAAACCGCTGTCCCGGCGGAAGGCCTTCGTTCTCGTAACGTTCTTGCGCCCGCTGTCTGTTTCTCTGTTCAACGTTGTTACGCATTTCAGCCAAGGAAGGCAATCCGAAAGCATGGCGCATTTCGTCGTCAGCTACACCGTCAAGTGGCGCCATGACCATGTCACCTTGATGTTCCAGAATCACCGTTCCAAACCGTTGAGGTCGGCCGGTCATTAGAGAAACTTTGTCAGCGCATTCAGCGAACAGAGCTCCGGCGCCAGGTATCCCTGCTTGGTGAGCGCGTCCGGCTAACTCTCCAGCAATCGGTAATTGTTGTGGTCCGGCAAAAATGGCGAGGGCGCGCGAAGCGCGCAAAGCATCGGCTCCTTGAAGTTGGGTTAGCTCCTCTAGCTGAAGCATTTGTTGAACCAACAGGGGCGCTGCCTCTGGGTCTGCTCCCTCTAGTTGAGCTAACAAGTCATTAATCGCACTCACGGGGCCTCCTCGACCTGCTTTTAGATTACTGCTCAACAAACACCGATTTTTGTAGTTAAACGTCAACTCGGGATGATCTGACGGCTTAACAGTTGTAGCGTCGCAGAAAGATCCAACGAGGTTGTTGATCACTAAGGAGATGACGTGTCCGAAGAACTCGTGCTAACAGAAAACCGCGGTCATATTCGAATTCTGACCTTGAATCGACCAGATGACATGAACGCCTTTAACACTGCCTTGGCCTCGGCCCTTGGCGAGGCTCTTGATGCTTTAGACGGTGACCCCGAGGTGCGTGTGGGAGTGTTAACAGGAGCCGGACGCGGCTTCAGCGCGGGGATGGACCTCAAGCAATTCGCCGATGGGGGAATTGATGCAATGCCAAATGTGGGCGACCGAGGGTTTGCGGGGATCACTGAGAAGAGTTGCGCAAAACCACTGGTGGCAGCAGTTGAGGGCTTTGCTTTGGCGGGAGGTCTTGAGGTCGCGTTGTCATGCGACCTAATCGTGGCTTCGGAAGGCGCAAAATTGGGGATCCCTGAAGCTGGTGTAGGTCTATTCGCCGGTGCGGGAGCGCTCCTACGCTTGCCACGTCAGCTGCCCTACAGCCTTGCTATGGAAATGGCGTTAACCGCAGATCCGATCACAGCGGAAATAGCTCACCAACATGGGATGGTGAACCGAGTAGTTCCTAAGGGTGAAACTCTCCAAGTAGCGATTGACTTAGCGGAACGAATCGCCCAAAACGCTCCGATGGGAGTGCGTGCCTCCAAGCAGCTCATTAAGGACGTCCTCGGTGTTTCCGAAGAAGAATTTTGGAACTTCCAACGTCCAGCGCTCGAGGAAGTGTTCGCTTCGGAGGATGCTTTTGAGGGCGCAACTGCTTTCGCTGAAAAACGAGCTCCGAACTGGCAAGACAAGTAAAGGTCTCATTGACTGAAAGCAGATGGAGCCGTAGCAGTGATGCCCCTCGGGGACAGGACTACGACCACAAATGGAAACGCATGGCGGCCTCAGGCCAAAATGTGCATGGAGAAGTCGACTTTTTGTTGAGCTACCAGCCCTCATCGGTCCTCGACGCAGGATGTGGCACTGGTCGAGTAGCAATTGAACTTGATAGACGTGGCATTCATTCAGTCGGGGTTGACATGGATCCACAAATGTTGGAAGAAGCCCATCGCAAAGCACCGAACATTGGTTGGCGTCAAGAAGATTTACGAGACCTAGAACTGAAAAGCGCTTTCGATCTCGTTGTCCTAGCAGGAAACGTGATGATTTTTCTTGAGCCTGGATCAGAGTTAGAGGTCTTACAGCGACTGGTTCGCCATGTCAACAAAGGTGGCCTGTTGGTTTCAGGTTTCTCGCTTCGACCTGAAATTCTGTCCCTGAAGCGCTATGACGCACTCGCTCAAGAGGTAGGGCTATCTTTAGCTGGACGTTGGAGCACCTGGCAGCGAGACCCGTTCGAAGGTGGCACCTACGCGGTGTCCGCTCACCGTAAAGCCGAATAGATCACCTACTCCATCGGTAGGCGCGCCAGTAATTCAATCTTTCGTTCTTCGTACTCATCAAAATCGATTTCGTCGTTGTCGAACTTTGCTTGAAGTTCTTCGACGAGCCTCAGCAGGTCCGCCGCAGATATTTCAAGATCGAGATTGCCGTCTAACTGAGCGGCGTTATCGTCGACAATGGTCGCTTCTTGCTCTTCCTCATAAACGAGGGGTCCGCTTTCTGGGGTCTTTCCCATTCGCTTAGCGCGTTTAGCGTCTGCTTTAGCTTTCTTGGCGCGGTCTCGTTGGAGCTTTTCGAACGTTGTGCGGCTTCCTGCCATGTCGACTCCTAAGGGCAAAGAAATGAAACTGAGGCAACGCTCACTAATCGAGCGCTCACAAATAGAGGCTGTCGAGTGCAAAAGGGGAGCAATGCAGCCAATCAATAAGTGTAGAACACTGATCGTAAGAATTGGTGTTGGCCGATTAGATCTGGGGGAGGGAAAAGGCCTTAACTGATTGCTATTGGGACCATTCGAAATCTGCGAATTGATCACGCAGTAGCTTCTTGTCGATTTTCCCCGTTCCGGTATGTGGGATCTCGGGAACTGCCACTACATCGGTAGGTAACCACCAAGATGCAACGTGAGGTCGAATCGCATCCAAAACCTCGTCGCGGTCTAGGCTCCTCCCGGATTCGAGAACTACGAGAAGCAGTGGACGTTCGCCCCATTGGTCGTGCGGCAGGCCGACTGCTGCTGCTTCAACAACTCCCGGCGCCCCCACGGCAGCGTTCTCCAGTTCGATTGAGCTAATCCATTCGCCGCCACTTTTGATGACGTCTTTCGCCCTGTCGACGATTGATATGTAGCCCTCGTTGTTCATGGTCGCCACGTCACCGGTCCTCAACCAGGGTCCATCTTCGGCAGGTAGGTGGGTCGAGTCGTCTTCTAAGTTGAAATAATTCGCGGCAACCCATGGGCCTCGAGCGAGGAGTTCGCCAGGTGTTACGCCGTCACGGGCCACGTCTTGACCGTCACCGTCGATGAGGCGGAGCTCGACGCCGTATAGCTCCCTGCCTGCCATGGCCTGCCGTCGACGTTGTTCCTCGCGACCTAGGCCTTGCACTCTGTGCGTGAACCTACCTGCCGAGCCCTGTGTCATTTCAGTCATGCCCCAAACATGCGAGACAAAGACGCCATAGTCGTCTTCAAGGGTGTCCATCAGTGAACGGGGTGCGGCTGACCCTCCGACAGCGAGACGTTTGAGAGAGGGGACGTCGGTATCGGTGTCTTGTAGGTGCTGCACAACGGATAGCCAGATTGTTGGCACGCCTGCGGAGAACGTGACGTTCTCGGTATTGATGTGTTGGACCAATGCCTCTGGCGAGAGATCGGGTCCCGGCAAGACTAATTTTGAGCCGGCCATCGCCGCAGCGAATGGAATTGCCCAGCCGTTCACATGGAACATGGGTACTGCGAGCAGAATCGACTGACTTGAATTGACGTCGTGACCATCACCCGTGCACGTGGCCCAGGTCTGCAAAACAATTGAGCGATGACTTTGCATGACACCCTTGGGATTGCCGGTAGTGCCAGAGGTGTAGCAGAGCGTCGCAGCGCTCCACTCGTCTAAAAGCGGCCACTCTTGAAGTGGGTTGCTCCCAGCGATGAGGTCCTCATAGGCGATTGCGTTTTCCAACGAGGTTGCAGGCAGTTCCTCGGCTAGGACGACCCACTGGCGGACAGACAGAGCCTCGGTGGCTACGGCTTCGACAAGAGGCAAAAAGTCTGGATCGATAAATACTATTTGGTCTTCTGCGTGGTTAAGAATCCATGCAATCTGCTGTTCCCGAAGGCGCGGGTTTATGGTGTGCAGCACAGAGCCGATACCGGTGATCGAGTAATAGAGTTCCAGGTGACGGTGATCGTTCCAGGCAATAGTGGCGACTCTGTCGCCGGGGCGTATTCCCTGTTGAAGTAGAGCTGAAGATAGCCGCATCGACCTTGATCGAATCTCTGCCCAATTAGTGCGGTGGACTACCCCAGACGAGTCCGTTCCGACAATTTCGGTACTGGAGTGATTTCGGCCTGCGTAATCAATCAGGCTCGAGATTAGAAGTTGACGATCCATGTTTAGGCCGCGAAGCATCGGAACCTCAACGAATCTGTGCGAAGAAGGAGCGAACGTCTTCAACAAACAGGTCTGGTTGCTCGAAAGCAGCGAAATGTCCTCCTTTGGGCATCTTCGTCCACTGCCGAATATCGGTATAGGTCCCTTCGCTCCACGATCTAACCGGGGGGATAATTTCCTTGGGGAAACAAGCGACACCAGTAGGTACGTGGACTTGTTCAGGTCGCAATGACTTGAAGCTTTCCCAATACAGCCGAGCGGAAGAAGTAGCGGAGCCGGTGACCCAATACAGCATGACATTGTCGAGCATCTCATCCCGAGTGAGAGCGTCTTCGGGGTGTCCTTGATTATCAGTCCATGACCAGAACTTTTCAACAATCCAGGCCAGTTGACCTGCAGGGGAGTCAGTAAGTCCGTAGCCGAGAGTTTGAGGACGGGTGCCTTGCTGTGTTGAATAGCCCGAGTCCCAATCTCTGTAGTAAGCGGCTGCCTCTAGCGCAGCAGTTTCCTCTTCTGTTGGGGGTTGATCCTTGGGTCGCTTACCGCGCATCACCATATTGAGATGAATGCCGAGGCAGTTCTGAGGATGTCGCCCACCGAGCGCGGTGGTGATAGCAGATCCCCAGTCGCCACCTTGAGCCCCAAAGCGCTCATAACCCAGACCAATCATTAGCTCGGCAAACACATCAGCCATTTTCTCCACACCCCATCCAGCGGCAGGGGGCTTGCCACTCAAGCCATACCCGGGGAGGGAAGGGCACACCACATGGAACGCGTCTTCAGCGCTACCTCCGTGATTGGTTGGATCCGAAAGAGGGGCTATGACCTTTTGAAACTCAACTATTGAGCCTGGCCAGCCATGCGAAAGAATTAGGGGAGTGGCCTGTTCGTGCGGGGACCGTTGATGAATGAAATGGATATCGCATTCGTCAATTGTTGTAACGAATTGGTCGAACCGATTCAGCTCTGTCTCGCGTTGACGCCAGTTGTATGTGTGTAACCAGTACTCGCACATTTCTTGCACGTAGCCAAGCGGGATTCCCTGTGACCAATCCTCTACTAGTTCTTTCTCCGGCCACCGCGTCCTTTTGAGGCGTTCGTGGAGATCACTCAAAATTTCATCAGAGACGTTGATCTTGTAAGGCTGTATGTCCATAACAACAAGTTACCGCTGAGTTTGAGGTGACTTAAATTCCGCTTGCCTTTTCGACGTTGGTTGACTTCAAATGAGTAGCTCGAGTCTGACCGGTTGGATTACTTATAGATGAAGCCGAGCTCCGCAGGAGGCGGCAAATTTCCTCCGATATGTCCAGCTTGCCGCAAGGACCTTATGGAAGATGCATCTAACTGCCCTACTGTGCGCAGTATTTCGTCGGTGTCCTGATCAAACAGAGGAGCAGGGCTTCTTGGGGTGGGGCGTGTCCCATCAACGACAAAGGGTGAAGCAAGATGTCTCATCGGCCCGGTCACTGGATGCTCGACTACATCAAGGTGTGAAGACACAGGAGATTCGTTTGGGGCGCTCCATGGATCTAAACAAATTTGCGCCTTACCGCCAGCGAGCTTGACGGCCTCTACCAACTCTTGGGCAGTCAAACGCGGAGCGTCCTTCAGCGCATCTTTAACGTTGGCTGCGGCGGTGTCCGGCGCGACCACAGCGACCCAGCTATCTGTGGTCGAAATAAACTCAGCGAAGTCATCGCCGGGCTCGCGATTTCCAAGCCGTCCGATATCCCTGCTATGTACCGAGGCAAGAACAATCGCCTCACCTGAATGCTGCCACATGGCTTCATGCTGACTGAGGTCGATTTCCATTCCTTCGCCCGTCTGATCAGCGTGAAAAACTCCAGCGAGAAAAGCATTCGCGGCATGAATTCCAGCTGTCGGATCCGGAAAATAGATGTTCGATACTCGAGCTGCCTCGTGTTCATAACCCTGGCGATGAGCAACTCCGCCCATGGCCTCGATGATCGATCCGTAGCCGACGGCGTCGCTGTAGGGGCCATCTACTCCGAAGGCAGGCATACGAACCACAACGAATTTAGGGTTCGCTTTGTGGAGCGTGTCGAAATCCAGCCCCAGATGGGGAAGTACATGAGCTGAAAAATTTGCTACCAGTCCATCACTGTTAGCCACCAAAGACAGAAATGCTTCTCTGCCTTCAGGCGCATTGAGATTGATAACACAGTCTTTCTTTCCCTTGTTCACCGCATTGAATAGCCCCCCTGCCTCATAAAACCGGTTGTCGTGAACCAGGCTTTCTTGTCCTGGGCGCATGCCATGGTCGTATGGTCTCTGTGTCCTAAAACCGTCAAATGGGGCAGTCGATTCGATCTTGATCACTTCAACTCCGAGGGGAGAAAGAACATTTCCCACGTAGGGGCCTGCCCAAGAGATAGTCATTTCAATTAGGCGAAGTTCTGAAAACGGTCGAAGCTTCAGAGGAACCCGTTGGTCGGGAGTGGGCGCTTGATCTGAGGCCTGTAGCCGGACTGCTTGATCAGCAACAGGTAGGCCTGGGGCTTTGAACGGGCGAACAGGGCCGACAGCTGGGCCGCCCGGCGTCTCTATCGTGCCCAGGTACTCCCGCGCTGCAAGGTGTGGATCGGAAAGAGCGTCTAGCGGTGTCATTACCATTCCACCCGCCCAGGGTGAGCTGAGAGCCAATTCAAAAATCTCTCGCTTTTCCCGCGCTAGATACCAAGGGCTTATGTGTTCCCAAATCATGGGGATGTGATGGCGTCTCGTAAGCCTATTCTTGAGTTCCGGGTCCTCTGTCCATTCTGGCAAACCGTAAAAGAGGCACTGCATTTCCCAGTCGATTGGCCGAATTGAGCCAGGGGCAAAGTGGCCATCTTTGCATTCGATAGCTCCAGAGGGGAAAGCCGTCGGCGGATGTGGGCCGACTTTGTCTCGGGGTCTTTGGCAATGCAAAGCGTCGCCGTAACAGAGTTCGGTGGCAGTGAGTAAAGCCCCTAACCACGAAACGTCGATATGCGAAGCGTCAATTCTTCCGATCAGTTGCACCATTGCCGCAGCGAGCCCACCGGCGACATATTGACTTTGCCAGCCCGGCAACCTCAGGGGAGGTAAACCGTCATCACCATTGAAGCCGAGAAAACCAGTCGCTGTCTGGACTAGGAGTTCGTCAGATATGGATCCCGGGTCTTGTGCATCTGCACCCCAAGCTGTCGTAGTGACTAAACGAGTGTCGTGCGAACGCAGTCGTTTCGGGTCCCATTTTGTTCCCTTTAGGTCAGCAAGCACGTCTCCCGAAAGAACGACATGAGCCCACGACGGTTCGATGTCGTTCGGGTCAACGTTCAACTTGCCTGCATTTAAATGGATGAACAGGGGGCTAAGTTCACCGTTGAGCAAAGGAACATCGTCTACCGGTTGCGTTCTGGCGGGGTCACCACCTTCAGGCTCTAATTTGACAACGCAAGCTCCCAGACTTGCCAGCAGCCTTCCCGCATATGGGCCCGACACCCCTGTTGCGGTTTCAATGACACGAAGACCGTGTAGGGGAGCTTGAGGCATGGGTACAGCATGTCGCGCCGGCGAATATTTCGCTCAATAACTAAGAGTTTTCTGCGGCGTTGTTCTCCCCTTGCTTAGCTGTGACTTTCAAGGCGTCAGCTGCCTTTTCGTTTGACATGATCTTGTCGAGGATCGCTTCGCCTGCCCGATTGAAAGCGGCTCGCTCCGTAGAGACAAACTCCTGGGATTCCCTAAGTTTCGTCGTGTAACCGTTGATCTCTGGAATGACATAACGAGCTACAAGATCCCAACTATTGGCGGTATCGCGGGGGTTAGCCCAGTCATGCACGAAACCAATAGCGGTGCCAAAACCTCCGGTCAGCTCGAACATGTTTTGGATAAAGGCCACCAAGTCGTCAGGGGTGCCAACCACGGCTGATTGAACGACGCCCTTAGCGGCTCCGCCGCAAACTGCTTCTAAGGCTTCGTCGGGATCGTTGTAGGCGGTTGTGCCCGGTCTTTGGAGGGTTCCCACTATGTATTCGTTGTGCCATCGTTGAAGGCCTTCCCTTGCTTGGCTTCTCGCCAAATCTTTGCTTTCGGCCAAGTGCCAATTAAGTAGGACTCGCCAATCAGAACGGTCGACTGACGAGCCAAACTCAAGGGCGGCGTCTTCGGCGAAGCCCCACTGAGTGCCGAGCGCGGTGATGCCCTCCGCTGCCATTGAACCAATCGACAAAACACCAATGCCATACTTGCCCGCCAAGGTCATGCCCGAGGGAGAGACCATTGATGCAGTCGCAGCCGGCATCTGTTCCTGTACCGGTAGTAACTGCAACTGAGCGTCTTTCATCGTGAACCAATCGGTTTCGTACGAGAAGCGAGGCTCGCCACGAAGAAGTCGCAAAATCACCCCAAGTGCTTCATCTTGACGATCACGTAAGAGCATGGGGTCGATGTCGAAGGTATGAGCATCAGATGGCAGAGCTCCGGGCCCTGTTCCAAAAATCACTCGACCCGCAGTCATGTGGTCAAGCTGCACGATCCGTTGCGCGACGTTAAATGGGTGGTGATAGGGGAGTGAGATTACGCCGGTACCTAGCTTGATGCGAGATGTGCGTTCGCCAGCGGCTGCTAGGAACATCTCGGGACTCGCGATCATTTCCCAACCCGATGAGTGGTGTTCCCCGCACCAAAACTCATCAAAGCCCAGGTTCTCTAGTTGCGCTACAAGATCAAGATCGCGCCGAAACTGGAGCATCGGGTTCTCGCCGACCGGATGGTGTGGAGCCAAAAAAGCACCGAATTTCATTATGTGAACCGCCTCGCATAGCTAGTCGAGCCGGCTAGGAGCGACTCAATTTCCTCTAAAGATGAATTTAGCGGCTAGTTGATGGAAGGGGAGCGGACCTCAACGCGCGCTACTCGCAGAGCTGGTCACTCTTGAGTCGGGTGGTCATTGTCCCCCCAAGTTTGCGGAGGGCCGAAGCGAGTCTCATTCCAAACGTTTAACGCCGTTGACAAAGCGAAGCCGATGAACATACCAAAACCCGTGAAAATTACTGGGACGCTTTTCATGAGTATGCCTAACCATGAAATAGCTACTCCAACAGCCATAAACCACGCTGGTTCAATGGGTCGATTTAGCATTGGCTCTCCCTAGTACGACAAAATTTACAAAGACCAAAGTTGATCACAATCGGTTGTCTGTCTTGCTGATAGCGACCGATGGTCTGGCAAGGTTTTAGCAGGATGTCGATATTGTCGACACCACAGTGAACAGCTATTGACCATAGAGGAGCTGAGATGGCCCACGGACAATCTTCAATCGGCGTAATGTTCAACACCGATCGGATGTCAGGTAGAGCACTTCAAGACTTTGCTGCAGAGATCGAAACCATCGGAGTGAGCACTCTGTGGCTACCAGAGTTGTTCGGCCGAGAACCATTTTCCACAGCTGGTTACGTTCTGGCCTCGACTAATGAGCTCAGAGTGGCAACAGGCATAGCGAATGTGTACGCCCGGGACGCTGTCGCAGCCGCTGCTGGTGCGCGAACCTTGACGGAATTTTCTGCAGGACGATTTATTTTGGGGCTCGGCGTATCGAACGCCGGACTAGCGCAGGCGCGAGGGCACCAATGGGAGCCTCCAGTGGAAAAGCTAAGCGACTACGTCGCTGCGGTTCGCTCTGCCGAAATCGCTGTGCCCGGAGACCACGAACTGGAAATCCACGTGGCGGCTCACGGCCCTAGGATGCTCGCTGCCTTAGCCGACTCGGTCGATGGGGTGAGTACCTTTTTGCAGACTCCAGAACACACAGCAGAAACCAGAAAACAGATTGCCGCTACAACCGCACTAAATGTGACGTTGATGTGTCTGCCGAGCGAAGACCCCCAAGAGGCCAGAGCATTAGGTAGACGAGCGCTCGCCTTCTATGTTGGGCTTGACTATTACCATCGGGCTTGGCGCAAACTCGGATTCGACAACGACGATTTCGCTGACGGTGGCAGCGATAGGTTGATCGATTCGTTGGTGGCGTGGGGCGATTCTTCACGAATTGCATCGCGTCTGGACGAACATCGCGATGCGGGCGCCACTGAGGTAGTCGTTATCCCTTTGAACCCAGGTGGAGGAGCAGAACCACATCTGCGACTTCTTGAAGCGCTCACCGAATAAACACGTAGGCTGTCACGAATTAATCGGGAAGGAGTTCTGATGAGTGGACGACCTCGAGCGGTAGTAGACGGCCTCCCGCAATACAAACCAGGAAAATCAGCGGCCCAAGCAGCAGCTGACCATCAATTGGTAGAAGCAATCAAGCTTGCTTCGAACGAGTCTTCCTATGGCCCACTGCCTTCGGTCTTGGAAGCAGTCGCTGATGGCGCCAATCTTTTGAATAGGTATCCCGACCATCGAGGTGAAGCCTTGCGGGCGGCGATTTCAGAAAAGCAGGGTGTTGCTAGCGAACAGGTGACTATTGGATGCGGTTCTGTGGGTCTCCTTCAGCAGGCATTCTTGGCTTATGTCGACCCTGGCGATGAGGTCGTATATCCGTGGCGTTCTTTCGAAGTTCACCCTGTATTCAGTGCCATCGCTGAAGCGAATCCAGTGACCGTCCCACTGAAAGAACAGGCATTTGATCTAGGTGCGGTCGAAGCAGCAGTTACGGACAGGACGAAGCTAGTGATCCTGTCGACGCCGAACAATCCAACTGGCACTGTGTGCAGCACCGACGAGCTTCTCCAGCTACTTGATGCGTTAAGCAACGACGTTGTTGTCATCATTGATGAGGCATATTTGGAGTTCGTAACTGACGAATCAGTAAGAAATCCAATAACTGAAATCTTGCCCCGGCACAACAACGCTGTAGTTTTTAGAACTTTCTCCAAGGCTTACGGATTAGCCAATTTGCGGGTCGGCTATGCAGTCGGACACGCCGATGTAATTGGGGCAATCGACAAAGTAGCGCTGCCATTCCTCGTCAACGGACTGGCACAGGCGGCCGTGCTCGCATCGTTGGAGTCCACAGCCGAAGCCGAACTGAACGAGCGCGTAGCAGAGGTGATACTGGAACGAAGCAGAGTCACTGAAGCGTTAAGCGGAGCAGGCTGGCCGGTTACGCCCAGTCAGGCAAATTTCTTGTGGCTCCCCGTCGGCGATGACGCTAGTGCGCTCTTTCAGCATCTCGAAAGCAAAGGCATAGTAACGAGACCTTTTGAGAACGAAGGTGTGAGAGTTACCGTAGGCACACCTGAAGAAAATGATCGATTTCTCGAAGAAATCGGCACACCATAAGGCAGCTTCTAGGCTGCGCAAACGACTAGTTGCATCAACGACGGCTCGGAGGTCGACGTGTTTATTGACGGATCATGGGTAGAAGCGCAGTCGGGTCGCACATTTGAAGTAACGAACCCGGCGACAGGTGAAGTGCTTGGTGCTGTCCCCGCGGGTGATGCTGTCGACGCCACAGCTGCCATCGATGCTGCAAGTGCAGCGTTTATCGCATGGAGCCAAACAACAGCGTACGAACGCTCGCGTCTCTTGTACCGGGCTTGGGAGTTGATGACCGAGAGAAGCGAAGACCTAGCTCAACTGATGACGTCAGAGCAGGGGAAACCGCTTAAGGCATCGCGCGCAGAGGTCAAATATGCTGCAGACTTTTTGATCTGGTTTGCTGAAGAGGCCAAGAGGGTAACCGGCGAGTGGCTGCCATCTCAAAGAGCAGATCAACGTTTTCTTTCAGTTAAAGCCCCAGTCGGTGTTGTCGCTGCAATAACTCCATGGAACTATCCCATCTCTATGCTCACCAGAAAGATGGGGCCTGCATTGGCCGCTGGATGCACGCTCGTTCTAAAACCCGCAGAAGCCACACCGCTATGCGCTAAAGCCACGTATGAAGTGTTCATTGATGCGGGTTTTCCGGACGGTGTCATCAACTTGGTCACAGCCGCAGACCCGGCACCAATCGGCGATGTCTTTACCGGAGATCCTCGGGTAGCAAAGTTAACTTTCACCGGCAGCACAGCGGTTGGGAGAATTCTGGCATCGAAATCAGCAGCCAATTTGCAAAGAATTTCTGTAGAACTGGGCGGCCACGCTCCTTTTATCGTGTTTCCCGATGCAGACCCTGTTCATGCTGCCAAGGGGGCAGCTGCCCTCAAATTTTTAAACGCCGGGCAGGCGTGCATCAGCCCTAACAGGCTCTACGTGCCGGATACTTTGCGGGCAGCCTTTGAAGAAACGTTGTGCAGTCGAGTGGAGAAGTTGCAAACAGGAAATGGAATGGAAGAGGGTGTCGGAGTCGGACCTCTAGTAAACGATTCTGCTGTTGCAAAGGTCGAAAGACAGGTAGAGGACGCCCGAGAAAAAGGAGCTGGTGTTCCCGTAGGCGGAGCGCGTTTAACAGAAGGCGAACACGCCAGTGGTCACTTCTTTGCCCCGACGGTCTTAACCGACGTTAACGACGAAATGGCGATTTACAGAGAGGAAACCTTCGGGCCGGTCGCTCCTGTTATTAGTTATGAAGACCCCGAACAGGTTGTTCAATTAGCAAACGACACCAACTACGGGTTAGCGGCTTACGTATACACACGCGACATCGCCGTGGCTATGAGGGCGTTCGAAGGTCTCAGGTTCGGAATTATCGGCATCAACGACGTGAACCCAACATCAGCATCTGTGCCGTTTGGTGGCATGGGGGACTCCGGAGTGGGCCGCGAGGGCGGCCACGAAGGAATCAGTGAATACCTCGAAACTAAGACCGGTGGCTTCGCTATATAGCTAGCGCGCAGCGGCCGTCATCAAGCATGCTCGTCAATGAGATCCCAAAGAGCATCAACGTGGCTTTGTTCAGTCGATCGCTGACCAATCGAAACTCGAATCATTGGGCGCCCATCTAGCTCAGACCCAGTCCAGGCGACACTCCCAACTTTGTTAACCGCCTCAATTAAACGACTTGTAGCTTCGTCACTTTCAGTGCACCTAAAGCAGACGAGAGCGAACGGGTGTGGTGCAACAATCTCAAACCTGGGGTCACTATCTAGGCGGTCCGCCAGCTGCTGAGTCAGGGCTACGTGGTAGCGAATCATCTCTCTGAGCCCTTCCGCTCCGTAGCTTCGTATTACCCACCAAAGCTTTAGTGCCCGGAAGCGACGTCCTAATGGAACATGCCAGTCTCGATAGTCGATCACTGCCCCTGAAGCACTCGCTTCGTTCTTCAAATACGGGGGCAAGATGCTGAGACAGTCGATGAGAGGACCCCGATCTGCCACGTAGAACACTGAGCAGTCAAAGTTGACCATGAGCCATTTATGAGGATTAAAGGTGTAGCTGTCGACTAATTCTAATCCGGCTTGGTAATGCCGAAACTCTGGGCAGATCATTGCGTTCCCGGCATAAGCAGCATCCACGTGGAGCCACAAATCGTGTTCCTTGCAGATAGCTCCCATAGCTTCAATCGGATCAACCCCGGTAGTTCCTGTCGTCCCCAAAGTCGCAGCAACAAAGACAGGGCTCAGTCCGTTGGCTTTGTCTTCTTCGACGGCACTCTGGAGCGCCTCGATGTTCATTGCTTGTTGTCCGTCGACGTCGATGAGCCGGACATGGCCGTAGCCGGCAACTGTCGCACCCTTTTGGATTGAGCTGTGGGTCTGAGTGGACGCATAGGCAACCATCGAACCTGGTTGAACCCCTCTGTTCGTAGCTTGGTGACGCGCCACTACCAAAGCGGTATGGGTGGAGTCCGATGCACTCATTTGCAAAACACCACCACCCTGCTCCGTGGTCTTCCAGTAAGAGGGCAAATCAAGCAGATCTACCAGCCAGTCGAGCACGTGGCTTTCGATTTCTGTAGCGGCGGGCGATGTTGACCAAAGCATCCCCTGGACCCCTAGCCCGGCTGAAACTAGCTCTGCGAGTACCGATGGTGGCGAAGCGTTGGCTGGGAAAAAAGCAAACCATGATGGGTGTTGCCAATGAGTGATGCCGGGCATAACTATGTCATCTAAGTCTCGAATCAAATCTTCGAAGGGTTCACCCGCTTCGGGGGCGGCAGCAGGTAGTCGCTCACGGATCGAACCAGGCGTCGCATCCGAAACAACGCGGAAGTCCTCAACACGATCCCAGTAGTCAGCAATCCAATCGATGAGGGCATGGCCATGCTGGCGGAATTCCTCCGTTGACAAATGTTTAGGGGGCTGAGGAAAATTTGATTCAGTCATGGCGGGACTCAGTTCGCAGCTAATGAGGTCAATATCGGAGTGCTGTCGACGCAGCGTAGCGCTGGGGTAGCGGTACTGAGTAATGATTTCGCTCGACCAAATGGCTCTACGATCTTGTTATGGGAAGACTGACAGAACGTGTAGCAGTAATAACTGGAGGAGGGTCCGGCATAGGAAGAGCGACTGCCGTTCGCTTTGCCGAACAAGGAGCAGTAGCGGTAGTTGTAGATATCGACGCAAAGGGAGCCGCCACCACCGTCGAGCTGATCGAGAAAGACGCAGGAACCGCCTGCTGGTTCGAATGCGATGTGACAGACGTCGAAGCAGTAGACAGCGTCACGAAATCGGTCATTGAACGATATGGGGCTATAGATATTCTGGTGACCGCGGCGGCTACTTCCGTGGGCAAGAAAATCCCCGACACACTTCCTGAAGAATGGGATCAAGTGTTCGCAGTTAATGTCAAGGGAACGTACCTATGGATGAGGGCGTGCATTCCTTTGATGACCAAAGGCACAGGGTCCATAGTGGCGCTCGCATCACAATTGGC
>Ga0111541_10000159_pt1 | contig 21021 bp, 15 predicted proteins | sample Knorr_S7_td_DCM__FD_83039 | JGI IMG/M metagenome (GOLD analysis project Ga0111541, IMG submission 83039) | Marine microbial communities from Southern Atlantic Ocean transect - Knorr_S7_td_DCM_ad_131m_LV_B (version 2) (version 2) | ecosystem: Environmental > Aquatic > Marine > Oceanic | place...
CATTGCCTGATACAGGATCTTGATTTAGCCCGATTGATATCAATTCAACGCTTGAAGCAGGGAATCCTGATGAATCAAAGTAAGGCAAAAGATGGTTATTCATGTCGTTAATAGCAGTTGTTTCATCCTTAGTGAAGAATTGCATAACCACAACTTGTCCTCTAAATTTGTCGTCAGGTATAGTTCTCTGTAATGCTGTATGTATATTTCTAATCACAATTGGTGCGCCAGCAGTTGCAAATAAAGCATTTCCAACAGGGCAATCAGGTGTTGCGTCATCAGATACTGAAGGCCAGTCCAATTTACAATCTAAACTGTCTTGAGGAACAGATAAAGGCCAGATTTCTCTAGGAGCATAAACAACAAAGAATGATTTACTTCCATCATCAAGTTCATTGTCTTGGAGCCCTGATTCGTTAACAATTGCAACTTCTACCAAGAAATTTGGTGCTGCTGGATCTAATGTAGTGTAGGTGTAAGTCCCTGTTTGGTTTGTTGGACCATCTGCAGGATTTGCTTCATCACCCATTAGCCATTGCCACGTTGTTAATTGTGGAGGTGCGTTATTGTCAAAACCATCAGCTTGATAGCCTATGGAGAAAGATGTTGGATTTAAGAATTGATATTCTCCTGAATAGCAAGTTATTAAACCTTCAGCAGGGACACATTCTCGCATTGTTAAAGTTGGAGGAACTGCGTCAACCAGTATTACAGAAATAACATCTGAGAAATCTGTATTTCCACTTGTATCAGTTGCTTTGGCGATCAAGTCTTTTGCACCTTCATTTTCAAAACTTGTATCCCATAAACAGGTTGCTATTCCAGGATCTGGAGATCCATCTCCGTCCAGGTCTGGACCATCACTTAAGTTAGTGTCAGTGCATCCGTCTATTACGACTCCGTTTGCAATAAATTCAACTTTCTGTATTCCAATATTGTCTGTTGCTTGGGCAATAAGTGTTGGATTTCCTGCAATTTGAGCTCCTTGTAGAGGCTCTACGGCTGTGCCATCATCTGACAGTTTACCAAGTATTGTTACATCAGGAGGAATAAAGTCACCTGTACCGTTATCAACTCTTACCTTGACACATGCAAAATAATCTTCAGGGTCACCAGCGGTCACAAATGTGCCACCACAGATTGGGCTACCTGAAGGATTGCCTTCGGTATCATAGGCTATTGCTGTTAAGTTGTATAAACCATTGTTCAGCAATGTAGTTGGCCAATAAAAAACCCAAGAACTTTCTGCACCAGCAGAACTTTGACCAAGTAGAACACCATCAAGGTAGTATTCAATTTTGTCAATCTCTACATTTTCACCACAGTCTGAATAAAGCGTATCAGGCACTGAAACAACTGGTGATTTTGTAAGAACAGAAACTGTATTTGATACATCAGGGACTGTGTAAAAAGTATTTCCACCCCAACTAAATTCTTGAAGTACTGGATTAATTATCCTTACACAAGGCGTATCTATGTTTGGGGTTCCTGATCCAGTTGAATTTGAAACAACAACATTTAGTGGTTCCATCCTAGGATTGTTTGACAGGTCAGTTGCTATTGCAATCATTTCATAAACATTATCAGGTGTTTGTGTGGTGTCTACTTGTATTGTCCAGATGTCACCAAATTCTTTCACGCCTTCACCTAGAGAAATAGGATTTTCTCCTGGTATTCGAGACATGAAAGTAACTGAGTTAACACCTACATTATCAACTGCCTCAACTTGTAGAGATATTGTTCCAGAAACTTGTTCATTTGCAGAAGAAGGATTTATCCAATTTACTGTTGGCGGTATAAGGTCGTCTGACATTGATGATGACTCAATTACAACTGGAACACTCGATAAAACTGTGTGATTAGCGAAAACTGCTTGCACTTTGATTATGTGTATGCCCGGCTCAGATCCAGTTGAATCCCAGATACAGAAAACATCCGCATTCCCATTGCAAGCTTGCAAAAGTGTATTGTCAATCTGGTAGGTTATTGAATTTGCATTTCCAAGCTCTTGTGGATAGGAAATCTGAATGGAAACATTACCCCTTACAACTTCATTTGTTGTCGGGGATGTTATTTGAAGATCAGCAGTTGGTGTTAAGTTGTTTACGGTTATGTCTTCGAGATCAATTATGGACGAACTGTCATCAAAAGTTAAAACTACAGCTATCTCATGGTCTCCATTTGGTAAATTATTAGTATTTAATTCATTGTTTGGAGTACACCATATGTTTGTATTTGAAGAGCAATTTTCTAGATTAGTCCAAGGAAGTTGGTCTACTTTAAGCACGGGAGCTGTTCCATTAGGAATGATTACGGATGAATCATATTCAACTGTTACCGATAAAGTACCTTGTACGTTTTGTGCATTTTGATCAAAAGACATGATAACTTGACTGCCATCACTAGAGTTAATCGCATCATTGTTATCTGGGGTTGACCCTCCAGAACTACATGCAGAAACAGATAGAGAAATTATTAAAGAAATGAAAATAAGTTTTTTTATCATAGTTTTATCCTTTTTATCTCTTATGAGATAACCAAACAATTATAGAACAAAAAAATAAAATACAATAGCATGGTGCACGAAATTGTTTAGTTTAGCCTTTACTCATTCTTTTAGCTTAAGTTTGTTTTGTGTTTTTCATCATGTAAAAGAATTATTTTTTTTGGGTCGGGTTAAATTATGATGCATTACTTTATCGCAGCTCCTTTTGGCAACTATCTTAAATATTCAAACAAGAATATTTTTTGCCCTTGTGTGTCAGTAACTGGAACTTGGACCCTTGAATACAGAGGAGGCTGGTCTACAAGGTTATGGAGAATGGCAAAAACTCTTCGTTATAGCTCTAAGTTGAAAGGCTGGACCAACAGCCTTGGTTTGCCAAATGAAGGTTTGGTGGTTGGGTTAAAAAGAATTCAATCAAATGAAATTTTGTCAATTGCTGCTATAAAAAAAGATGATTGGAAAAAAATGGTACCCATGATTGATGATAGTGCTTCATTGGAGTTCAATTTGAGCTGTCCAAATGTTTCTCATGATGATGTAACCTGGGATGATTTGCCTTTATTTTTAAATTCTAAAAAAAGAGAATGGTGTATAGCAAAAGTTAGCCCACTAGTATCAGAGAAAGATCTTAGTTTATTGATTGATGAGATCGGATTCAAACAGATACATTTATGCAATACCCTTCCTGTTGACGGGCGTGGTGGACTTTCTGGGCCATCCTTAAAGCCCTACACTTTAAGTTTGATAGAAACTGTACGTAAAAAGTGGGGTGATGATTTGGAAATAATTGCCGGGGGAGGTGTTCAAGATTTTAAAGATGTATCTCTTTACATGTCTGCAGGTTCGAACCATATCTCATTGGGTTCTGTCTGCTTTAAACCATGGAAAGTAAAGGGTTTAATCGCAAAAAGGTAATAAAATTTTGTTATTTAAAAATGTCTGATAAAAATTTTCCTATTTCATTAGCGCTTGACACTGATTCTCAAGCGAAAGCATCTGAATGGATTGATTTTTTCTCTGAATGGGTGGGCTCTTTCAAGGTTGGACCTGTTCTTTTTCATGAATGGCCTGGAGTAATTGATTATATCAAAAACAAAAATAAGATTGTTTTCCTTGACTTGAAGCTTCATGACATTCCTAATACTGTTTTTTTAGCCACAAAGTCTCTTTCGAGACGAAATGTTGACTATATGACAATACATATGTCAGGAGGTAAGGATATGGTTTCTGCAGCCGTTGAAGGAGGAGGGTCTTCTTTATCTCCGATCGGTGTAGGAGTTCTAACAAGTGTTTCAACAGAATTTTGGCGTTCTTTTACTAGCGGAAAAATTAGTGATTCTTTTGAGCTTATGCTTTCTTATAGCTGGAATGCCGGTTTGAGAAATTTTGTTTGCTCGGGCTCTGAATTAAGCCTTGTAAGAAAAAGCCTTCCTGATTGTAAAATCTGGGTTCCAGGTGTTCGGTTTGATGGTGATTTAATCAATGATCAAAAAAGAGTAACGACTCCAAAAGATGCTATTGATAATGGTGCAGATTGGCTTGTTGTAGGAAGGGCTCTCTGCAACTCTTCTAAAAAAGATGCGATTCATAAAATGAAATTGTTCGAAAAGGAACTGTTTGCTTGATTTGGTTCGAGGTTGAATAGCTTGTGTTTTCTGTAAGAAATCGTATATTTGACAAATGGCTTTTTAATGAATTTTTAGGTCCTTTTTTTGCCGTTCTTTTCGGTTTTCTTCTTTTTGCTATTTTGGCTATGGATCTTTATCAGATGATTGATTTGGTATCATCAAAACAGGTTCCAATTTTCGTTATATTCCATATGTTGTTTTTAAGGTTACCATTCTGGATCGTTTTTGCTTTGCCAGTGTCTCTTCTTTTTGCAATTTTTCTTTCTGTTTCAAGATTGATCCAGGATGGTGAATTTAGAGCTGTGCGAACATCTGGCTGCTCAAAATCTTCTATTTTTTATAGATTTGCTATTATCGGCATTTTGGTTTCTTCGTTTTCTTTTTTTATACAGGAAAAATACATGAAGGATTCTTTAACTGAGTATTTTGAGATAGTAGCGAAGTTTAGTCAAAGCGATTTGATTAAAAGAGTTGAACCTGGAAAGTTTGTTTCAGGTCCAAACAACATGTACTATTATTTTGGTGAAATATCTCAGGAAGGAACCATACAAGATATAAGAATACTTAAATTGAATTTAATGAACTCCCCTAGAGAGTTGGTAAGAGCTGCAAGTGGAAATATTGAAAATCAAATTTTAGAATTAAATAAAGGTCAATCAATTAAATTTTCTGACGAAGGAAGCAGAATAAAGATCCTTCAAAATTTCGAAAAAGCAGAAATTGATTTAAGTAGAGAGTTTTCAGGCTCAATTCCAATTATAGATAGTCCATTGGTCGATAACGCTGCTACATTAAAAGAAAAAGTAGAAAATCATAAATCGCGATCTTTTTATCCAAAAAGGCTTTTAGCCAGGGAAGAAACTGAGCTTTATTACAGGTATAGCCTACCTTTTGCTAATTTGATTTTTGTAATTTTTGCATTTCCACTTGCCTTATCCATGGGCCAATCTGGAAGAACCTCAGCTTTTTTTGTTGCCGTTATATCTTTTACTGTATATTGGGGTTTAATTGGTGTTGGTAGAGCTTTAGGTTACACAATGTCAATCTCACCCTTGCTTGCAGGATGGCTTCCCAATTTTATTTTTTTTATTGTTGGAATTTTCTTTTTATTCTTTTTAAAGAGGAAAAATGTTTAAAAGGTTAAATTTTTATACCTTAAGGGAGGTAATCCCTCCTGTTTTTCTTTTCACTATAGCGATACTAGGTTTAGAGCTTTTAGGTACTGATTTTTATCAACTAGTAGGAATTATTGTTGATAGAAAAATACCTGTTAAAGTTGTGCTTGAGATGTTGTATTTAAGAATACCATATTGGACATTTCACACATTGCCGATTGCGCTTGTTTTAGGCCTCTTAACAGGTTTGGGACGAATTGAAAGGGATCTTGAATATAGAGCTTTAATTACATCTGGAATGGATCCAAAAAAAATGCTTATGCCACTTATGGTTCTTGCTTCATTTATTTGTGTATTGAATTATTATTTTGGAGAAAAGTTAGTTCCAAAAACATTAGGCAAGTATAACGAATTAATTTCAAGATATGCGCCTGAGCAGATAGACGACAAAGAGGTTAAGGAAAATTTAATTTACTCTCATTCAGATGGAACAATCGTTTTTATAGGAAAGCATGATAAAACAAGAAATTTAGCTAAAAATATCATGGTTTTGTCAAGTGCAGATCAAGATAGGGAGAGTTTGTTGCTGGCTAGATCTGCATACATAGATAAAGACAGCCTAACGTTCCAAAGCGGAATTGAATATCCTGTTCTTGGTGATTATTATGACTCGATTCCTTCACAGCCTTTTGATTCAATGGAGGGTTTTTTGAGTTTGGACCTCATTGATTCTTTAAAGGTTCCTGGGCAAGCCCTTGAAAGGTATACACCTGATTTGCAACAGGACATCAAAAGGGCATCAGAGTGGGGCCAGAACCGTTCAGAAACAGCACATTTGCTATTAAACCTTCATTTGAAAATGTCTTTGCCGTTAAGTGCTATACTTTTAACATTGGTTGTTTTTCCATTATCTTTATGGGGTGGAATATCTAGAGGTTATTCAAATGTTTTTTTAGGATTGGGTCTTTTTGGTATGTTTTTTGGTCTTTTGAATATTTTTAAATCTTTAGGGTATCAAGATTTAATAAACCCTGTTGTAGCTGCATGGATGCCTAATTTGATATTTCTTATTTTAGGTTTCTTTTTATTAAGAAGAATGCCAAGATGAAAAAGCAAATATTTATTTTTATTTTGTTTTTTATGCCGTTTTTTAATGTTTTTTGTGACGAGATTCCAATTACAGCTGAAAAATTAGAAATTTTAGATGAAGGTAATTTATGGATTGGTATCGGCGGTGTCTCTTTATCTTGGGAGGACTGGGAGATAAGTTCTGATGAGTTGGTTTTGGATTACGTTCAAAAACAAATAATAGCGAATGGAAATGTTTTGATTGAAAAACCTGAATACATGGTTTATGCGGAGTCTATGGATTATGACACACAGGCAGATTATTTTAAATTCAAAAATGCTAGAGGTTTTTTCCCTGGAGAAAAAGAGCACCCCTTTTATTTCGAAGCTAAAAGTTATGAAGGTCGAGCAAATGCTTTTGTGTTGAAATCTTCAAAAATGACAACATGTCTTCCTCCATGTAATAAAGAATGGGAGCTTACAAGTCGTAAAAGTTATATTGTTCCAAAAGAAAAAATAGAAGCTTGGGGTGCTATATTTTGGATGGGCGGAGTGCCAGTTATGTATTTTCCGTATATTTATTTGGATTTAAAGTCAAGAAACGGAGCTATAAATATAACAGTTGGAAAAAATGATACCGAAGGCAAGTTTGTTAAAAGTTCTTGGTATTACACAGTTAATCCTCAATTTGTAGGAGGTTTAATGTATGACTGGACAGAAAAAAAAGGAGATAAGAAGGGCTTGACGTCAAGTTATTGGTCATCTTTATTAGGTGGCTTAGGTTCTTTTTTGTATAACTCTTCAGAGGATCCTGGAACTAGTCAGAAAAATCAGATAGCTAATTTCAAACAACAGATCAAAATCGGCAATTTTATTGGAAATATGTCATACAGTAAAAATGATACTTATTTGCCAAACTCTTTTTCTGGTTCAGAGAGAAGAAATGATGAAAATGCTAGCTTTAATCTTGGGTGGGATCAGGGTGATGGAGCAAAAACTGATATTAGTGGTAGCTGGAGAACAAATAAAAACTCTTTTTCAGATCAGAAAAATTATTCTTTGATTCTTAAGGATAACAGAAAGATTGGAGCTGTGTCATGGAGAAGTTCAGGAAATTTTTCTTCCAGAAATTCATTAAGCCAGATTGCTGCTGATGAAGAATTGCAGGTCACCAGTACCATTTCCGGAAATGCTTCAGGCTATATCAAGAATTGGTCTTTAAATTTTTCGAAAAAATCAGATCCTGATGGAGATTCTTATACAGATGATGAAAATAGACCTTTTAGGGACCAGTTACCATCATTGAAACTAGGTCTTTCTAATTCTCTTTGGGACAACTCTATTGGAAGAGCTTTAGCCATAAATAGAATTGCATTTGAAGCTTCAAAAACAAAATTTGGACCTGCAATATCAACACCACAGAATCCAGACCCAAAAACCGAATTGGGCGAGGCTAAGATTACATTTTCTCAAAATCAAGTTTTACAGATTGGAAAACATTCATCTTTAACTGCTAGAAACTCTTTAGTCCAAGGTATTTTTGATACAGGAGATGCTCAATACTCGATACAGCCATCTTTCACTTTGAGTTTACCCTTGTCTTCTGAATGGAATACAACCTTTAGCCATCAGTATAGAGACATACATGGCACAAATCCAATTACAACCAATATAGCTTCAAAAACAAATAATTTATCTTGGCAAACTGGATTTAGGTCAAGCTTAGGAACGGATTTTAGACTCACTACAGGTTTTGATTTTATGAAAAATAGTATTTACGATCCTTCTTTAACCTATTCATCCACGCCATCTAAACACAGCAGATTGTCTTTAAATTGGGGATGGTCGCTTGTGAATGATCAGCCACGAGATTTATCCTTAAGGATACAAACGATAAAACGAGGGAAGCTTGAATGGTCAATGAATACAAGCTGGAACATGCAAGATTGGGGTTTTAAATTGAAAACCCTTCAGTCAAAAGTTACAGCAAAGCTCAATACCGGCTTTAGGGTTGGTTTATCGATGAACCATAGGTTTAATAGTAATGATCCACTTTTAGATGAGATTCTTGTAACAAAAGAAAACTGTTGCACATTTTGGCAATTATCCTGGAGAAGATTTGATGATGTTTTAATGTTTACATGGGGCATTAAGGCTTTTAGTGATCAACCACTTGGTATGGCTCATGGAAATGAAGGATTTGTAGTTACGACTATTCCAGGTCAAAGCCAACTCGAGCAAGGCTTTTAGTTTTTTGAGCTAGCTGTAAGTATTGCTGTCAAGTTCAATGCACTATTGATATTCGATGAAGATTTCAATTGCTTCCATTTTGAAAGTTCTAAAATTAAATTCGAATTATCATTTGTTTTAATCAAGAATTCAATAACTGCATAAAAAATTTTTTCATCTAATGATTTCAAAACTTCTGAATCAATTCCTATTCCTTCCAGCCATTTATGTCTAAATTCATCATCTTTTCCAATTAAATTTATGCCAGAAAGAATGCTGGAGGCAAGTATTTTTTGCTGAATGGTTCCATTTGTAAGCTTTCTCCATTGTTGTGCTATCTGCATAAGTGATTCATCATTTAATCTTTCATCGATCTCAAGTCCATTTTTTTCGCAAATTGAATAATCTCCTTCTGATTTTAGCGCAGCTAAATCATTGTTTTTTACAAGGGTTGCTCTTGAGATTATTGTCGGAAGTATGACATTTGTTTTTATGCAGTTTGCTATCACCACATGACTGTCTTTTATCTCCTCTAAAGGTTTTAGTAAATTGTTTTGTATAGTATTGCTTGTATCAGCATTTGCAAGTAGATCAAAACCATGAATAATCATCACCTTGACTTTATTGAATCTCGGTAATGTTTTAAAAAAATTTAATGCAATTGTTGGTTTTTCGTTCCAGAACCTTGAAAACCTGGGGTGGTAATTTTTTTTATTTATTTTTGCATCCTCATCTCCTGCATACAGATCCACAATTTTCAAATCTTGATTTCCATGTTTGTTTGTGACTAGCTGATTTGCAATCGATATTGATGCTTTCCTGTTTTCTTTTGCCGATATTCCATTGATCAAGATGAAACCTTTAGGTTTTTTTAATGTTAGATTCATTTGAATTCAGAAAAGCATCCCCTTATTATTGAATGTGCCAAGTTTGTAACTTCGTCTATATTTCGATTTTTAATATTAATTTTTACTATTCTTTGTGGATAAATGTCACTTATTTTTGAAAAGTTTTTTCTTAGTTTTTTATGAAAATTTAATCCTTTTTTTTCAAATTTATTTTTATCTTTAGCTCTTTTTAAACCTATTTCGGGATTTATATCAAGCCAAATTGTTAAGTCTGGGATGCATGAACCAGCAGCAAGAAGACAATATTGTTCAATTTCTTTAAATCTTTCAGGCTCCATCAAAGCTTGATAAGCCAATGTAGAGTCAAAAAATCTATCAGATAGCACCCAATTGCCATTGTCAAGTTCTTTTTTAATTAATTTTGTTACATGTTCACTTCTTGCAAAAGAAATTATGTCAATTTCCTGATCTAAATCAAAACTGTTGTTGATCAAGGCGATTCGTAGGGTTTCCGCAATACTTGTGCCGCCAGGCTCTCTTGTGGTAAAGCATTTAATATTTTTTGAACTGATTATTTTTTTTAAATTTTGAATTAATGTAGTTTTTCCAGTGCCTTCACCACCTTCTATTGTTATGAATTTCCCTTTTTTGATTTTCATGATTTTAAAAATACCTCATGAAGCGTGCTGTCACCCACTGCTTCAGGATGGCATGACGATAACCAATATCTTTCATCTAGCCTGATGACAGCTGTATGTTTTTTATCATTTTCTTTTTTTGTAAAGGATGCCAAAATTTTAACTTTTTTGGTGTCTGATATATTAATTTTTGGAGCTCTGATAAACATTGCTTTAAGTGTTTTTTTTTGATTTTCAAAATGGAAATCCATCTCTTTATAGAAGCTTTCTTTTTGATTTCCGAATGCATTTCTAGTGCATGTTATGCTCTTTTTTTTCATTTTTGCAATATGGATTGCACCAGCACATGTTCCTAATACAGGATTATCGAATTTTTTAATTTCTTCCCAAAGTCCTGTTTGTCGCCAAAGCATTTCTTGCGTGGTTGATTCCCCGCCTGGAAGTATTAAATGTGTCAATCCTTTTATGTCTTTTCTGTCAACTATAATTTTGTTTTTAAAACCAAGTGAATCCAGGATATTTTGATGTTCTTGGCAATTGCCTTGCCTTCCTGCTATCCCTATAACCTTAGACACCTCTTTCCTGAAGTCTTTCCTCTTGTTTTAAGAGGTGTATATCTAAACCTTTCATTGGCTCACCCAGGCCTCTTGATATCTCAACGAGTTTTGCAGGATCATTCCAGTGATTCACTGAATCGACTATAGCTTTTGCAACTAATGGAGGGTTTTCGCTTTTGAATATACCACTTCCTACAAATACTGCCTCTGCTCCAAGTGTCATCATTAGTGACGCGTCTGCAGGTGTTGCGATACCTCCAGCCGCAAAATTAGGAACAGTAAGTCCTTTATTCTCAATGATTCTTTTTATTAAAGCTTCACTAACTCGATGTTCTTTTGCTGCTGAAGAGATATTTTTTTCATTGAGTAAATTTTTAAGTTCTGATTTGATAAGTCTCATATGTCTTACAGCCTCAACAACATTTCCTGTTCCAGCTTCACCTTTGGTTCTTAGAAGTGCGGCTCCTTCGTCTACTCTCCTGAGCGCTTCTCCTAAGTTTCTTGCTCCACACACTGTTGGAATTTCAATTTCGTGTTTCGGTAGATGAAATTCTTCATCTGCCGGCGTTAAAACTTCTGATTCGTCTATAAAGTCAACACCAATTGATTCCAACATTCTTGCTTCTGCGATGTGTCCGATTCTGCATTTAGCCATTACAGGAATTGTGACAGATTCTCTGATTTCTTCAATAAGTTTAGGGTCAGACATTCTTGCAACCCCTCCATTAGAACGTATATCTGCAGGAACTCTTTCTAGAGCCATTACTGCACATGCTCCAGAATCTTCAGCAATTTTTGCTTGTTCTGAATTTACAACGTCCATTATTACTCCTCCACAAAGTTGTCTCGCTAAACCTATATTTAATTCATATCTACTCATTTTTTTCTCCTTTTTTACTTATCCCATTCTCCCTCTATTCCCAAGTTTTTAATTTCTTTCTCTATGTTCAAATTATTTTTTTGTTTATTTTTTTCTAAGATTGGTTCTTTGTCAATAATTATTTTTAATTCTATTTTCTTTTTTAAGCATGTATTAGATACTGTTTCTATAACTTTTTTAGCAACGTTTTGATTTAATTTTTTCCAAGCTATTGAATCACTATCTACTGAAATGAAAGCTGCATTGTCTTCCCATTTGATAAATTTCTTTTTATTGAGAAGTATCCATAAATGCAAATCTGCTTGTTGTAAATTTTTAAGAAAAATCTCCCAGTCTTTGTCTTTTGGCTCTTTAATGGGTGTTGCAGGTGTTTGTTTTTTCGGTTTGGTTTCATTTGAGGGTTGATTTGCATTTTCCTTGTCTTTTGGCTCTTTAATCGGTGTTGCAGGTGTTTTTCTTTTTGCAACACCGTCTGCAAAGATTGTTTTTCCGTTAATTTTTTGATGTATGTTGAAAGCAATAATTCTCCACAGAGTCAAACCTTCTCTTTCCCATTTTAGGCTTTTTTTGAGTTCTATAATTTCGTTTTGAACGATAAATATCTGATCATCTTTCCATTTTTCAGAAATACCATTTTTTAAACGATAGTAACCTTCGTAGTTTTTGATTTTTTTATATATGAGTATGTTGTGAAAGTATTCAATTGTTTGGTCCAGGAATGGCCATATTGATATACCTGTATTGAAAAGTTTTTCTACATGTATTAAGCATTTTGTGGAATCTTTTTCCAGAAGTGATTCTATGAATGTTTCTATTCCTATAATGTCACTCAGTCCAAATAGTTTAAAAGCATCTGCAAGTTTTATATTTTTTTCTGAAAAGGTAGATAGCTTTTCTAAATTTCCAAGCGCATCTCTAGCACTCCCTTCTGATATGTAGGACATCAATTGCTCGACTCCTTTTTCCATTTTTATTTTTTCTTTTTTTGAAATTTTTATTATTAATTGATTTAAATCAATAGCTCTATGTGCGTGAAAAGCCAGATTTTGACATCTGCTTCTTATTGTTTCAGGAACTTTTTCTGGATTTGTTGTCGCCAAAATAAACATTACGTGTTCTGGAGGATCCTCCATGGTTTTTAATAAAGCATTAAAGGCTGCTTTTGAAAGCATGTGAACTTCATCAATCACATAAACTTTCTTTTTCCCATCTGGTGATGAAAACCTCATTTCTTCCTGTAGGTTTTCAACATCGCCTACGGATCTATTACTAGCAGCATCAACTTCAGATAGACATAATGAAGATCCCTCGAAAATAGATTTCACGATTTCCTCTTTAGGATTTGGTTCAAATCCATTCACTTTCTTTTCAGAGTTAATTGCAGCAGCAAAAATCCTTGCTGTAGTTGTTTTTCCTGTGCCTCTGGGTCCATAGAAGAGCCATGCATGAGGTATTTGGTCTGTTTTTAGACAGTTTGTAAGTATTTTTTTCGTTATTGACAAGCCTATCAAGTCTTCAAACTGTCTAGGTCTATATTTGTTGTATAAAACTTCAGCCATTTAACATTTCCTTTATTTTGTTGTAAATACCGGTTTCATCAAGTCCAAATTTTTTCCTATATATATCTTGACTTCCATGTTTAACAATTTCATCAGAGATTGCAATAGAGCGAATTTTAGTTTGATTTATTAGATTTTGTTCTTGTAAAGATTCCAAAACAGCGGATCTTAGACCGCCGATTTCGCTATGTTCTTCTACAGTAAGTATTCTTTTTGCTTTAGCAGCTTCTTTGACTAGTTCTTTATCTAATGGTTTAATCCATATTGGATCAGCAATAAAACAGTTTATATTTTCTTTTTTAAGTTTTTTTGCCGCATTGATTGCATTGTAAATTGAAGGGCCTATTGCAAGTATGGCAATATCAGTTCCTTTCTGTATGATTTCTCCTTTCCCTACGGTAAGTTTTCTTTCAGGCCTTTGTTTTATCTTGGGAACAGATCCCCTAGGGTATCTAATTGCAAATGGTTGATTATTTTTATACAAGCCACATTCCAGAAGTTCTTTTATTGCTGGGCCATCTTTTGCAGCCGAAACAATCATATTTGGCAAACATCTTAGATAAGAAATATCGTAAAGACCTTGTGCGCTTGATCCATCACCTCCCACAAGACCTGATCTATCCATTGCAAATATCACATGAGCATTTTGAAGCATTGCATCATGAACAACTTGATCGTAGCCTCTTTGCAGGAATGTTGAATAGATTGCACATACTGGCTTCATTCCAGATAATGCCATTGCTGCGCTGCTTGTAACTGCATGTTGTTCTGATATTCCAACATCAAAAAATCTATCTGGAAATTTTTGCCTGAACGCTTCTAGACCAGTGCCTTCAGCCATTGCAGCTGTCAAAGCCAGGATGCTCTCATCTTTTTTAGCTAGCTGGATTAAGGATTCTGCAAAAACTTTTGAGAAGCTTGGTGTTTGCGAAAGTGATTTTGGTGCAACACCATGTCTTTTTATCGGATTTTTTTCACTTTCTGGATCTCCTTTACCTTTTTTTGTTAAAACATGTAGGAATACAGGTCTGTCCTGAACATTTTTTGACAGCTCTAAAACTTCTATCATTTCTTTAAGATTGTGTCCATCCATTGGTCCAAAGTATCTAAAACCAAAGGATTCAAAAAGAGCGCCTTCTTTGAAGAAAAAATTTCTTATTCCATCTTTGATTTTGGACAGAATTGATCCTATTTTTTTACTAGATTGAGACTTTTCTAGAATGTTTGATGTTTTTCTAAGTGTTTTCCTGTATGTTTTTGCCATTCTAAATTTAGTCAATAATCTATTCACCATTCCGACATTTGGAGATATTGACATTTCGTTATCATTTAAGATGATGATCAAGGGGTAAGGTTTTCCTCCAAGGTTATTGATTGCTTCCCAGGCCATTCCTGCAGTTAGCGCTCCATCTCCTATAACTGCTACAACATAATTTTTTCTGTTCTGTTTTTTTTGTGATTCAAGAATTCCGTATGCAGCTGAAAGAGATGTCCCTGCATGACTTCCTCCAAATGCATCATGTTTAGACTCTTCTATATCTAAAAATCCTGACATACCTTTGTATTTTCTTAATTTTTGAAAACCTTCAATTCTTCCAGTGATTATTTTGTGGATATAGCTTTGATGACCAACGTCAAAAAGTATCTTGTCTTCTGGGCTGTTGAAAACTTTGTGTATTGCGGTTGTTAATTCAACAACACCTAGATTGCTTGCTAAATGTCCACCTGTTTTCGGTACTTCATTTATTAGGAATTCTCGCATTTCAATGCATGTTTCTTCAAGTTCTGCAAAGGTCATTTTTTTGACATCTGCGGGACTTTTTATTGAATTGATTTTGTTGTTTTTCATATTTTTCGCATTTTTATTAAGTTTGATGCAAAAATTCTAGATTGAGTATCTATATAAAGAACATCTTTAATGTTGATTTTTTTAGGAATTTCAAACTCCATTCCTATAAGTGTTTTTTCTATAACTTTTGGTATTTTGTTGAATGAGATTTTTCCTTCTAAAAAATTGCTAACAGCAACTTCATTGCTTGCGTTCAGGATAATAGGGTGTCCGTTTCCTTTGGTGCCTGCTTCTCGTGCAAGCTTGTAGCAGGGATATAGATTTTCGTTTAGTTTTTGAATCTTGAACCCACCATCGAAAGATGTATCCAAGGTATTTGAATCTCCAATAGGGTGTTCAGGATATGAGAGAGCATGGTTGATTGCGTAGGACATGCTAGGAGGATTTACCAGCATTGAAGACGAGCCATCCTTCCAATGCACCATTGCATGTATTTTTGATTCAGGATGTATAACAGCATCGATTTTATTTATAGGGATATCAAAAAGAATACTTGCTTCGATGATTTCTAGCCCTTTATTCATAAGAGTTGCAGAATTTATCGAAACAAGCTTGCCCATACTCCAGGAAGGATGATTCAACGCCTCTTTGGGGGTAACTGTTTCAAGATCTGAAATTTTCTTTCCAAGAAAAGGTCCACCAGAAGCAGTTATTGTTAGCTTAGATACATTCCGATTGTCTCTAGAGTTGTTTAAAAGTCTAAATATTGAATTGTGCTCACTGTCTATAGGTATGATTTGACCACCATACTTCCTTTCTGTTTCCAATATTTTTTCACCTGCAGCAACAATGCTTTCTTTATTTGCCAGCGCAACAGTCTTGCCATTTTTCAATGCAGTATAGGTGGCCTCAATCGCTGCTGTTCCAGGTATTGCCATGATTACCATGTCGACAGATTCATCTGAAACAAGCTTTGCAATCTCCTCTTTTCCAAACAGGATTTCAGAATTGTTATTTGTTTTTTTGCCTGGATTTGCAGCTATTATTTTTTCTGCATTTAGTTTTGATGCATAATTAATTAAATCTTTAGTATTGTTGTTTGATGTCAATCCAATTGTTTTGTATCTGGATTTAAATTTTGAATTTAAGAGATTTATTGTTTGCTTGCCTATTGAACCAGTAGCTCCTAAAACTGCAATTCCTTTCTTCAATCTTGAGGATCCCCTGTGCGTATTGCCAAAACACAATTGTGACCACCAAAGCCAAAGCTGTTATTTAAGAATGTTCTGTATTTGTGTTTTCTTGCTTTGTTTGGAACATGGTCTAGGTCACATTTCGGATCAGGATTGTCTAGGTTAAGGGTAGGTGTTACAACTCCATTTAAGCCTCCCATTATTCCAGCTATTGCTTCAATAGAGCTTGATGCTCCTAAAAGGTGTCCAAGTTGAGATTTTGGAGCTGATACAGGTATTTTTTCTACATGTTTTCCTAAAGCATTTTTAAGTGCTTTTACTTCTGTCGGATCATTGAAAAGTGTACCTGTTCCATGTGCAGAGACATATTCAACATCTTCTGGTTGTAGCTCTGACTCTTCTAAACAGTTTTGAATTGCTTTAGTCATAATTTTTCCTGATGTGTCAGGTGCTACTATGTTTCTTGCGTCACATGTTTCTCCCATTCCTAGTATTTCAGCATATATTTTTGCATCTCTTCTTCTTGCTGATGACTCTGATTCAAGAAGCAGCATGCCACAACCTTCAGAAAGTATGGTTCCAGATCTTTTTCTATCAAATGGTTTTAAAACATTAACTTCATAAGGGTTTTTTGTTGCGGCAACAGCTCTTGCTCTATGGAAAAAAACAACAATAAACTCATCAAAATAATCCGAGGATCCCGCAAGCATAAAGTCAGCATGTCCATACTTAATTTTTCTATACGCATTTCCTATAGCTGTATTTCCAGTTGCGCAGGTTACGCTAAAGCTTTCATTAGGGCCTTGAAGGCCAAGTTGAATTGCAGGCCATGCACTTGCTCCATTTACGGTATATCTGACACCAGTAAAAGGGCTTACCCCTCTTAAGCCTTTTTCTAGATATTGTTTGTAGTTTTTCAATCCTGTTCCAACTCCACCATTACTTGAGCCAGAAGAAACACCAAATCTCGATCTATCAACTTTTTCTAAATTTATTTTTGAATGTTTGACCGCCATGTTCGACGCAATGATCGAATACGCTTGGAACGGATCAATTTTTTTGTTCAACTTCGGAAGCCATTCTGATATTTTGAAATCAGGAACCTGCCCGCCAACCTTACATCTGAACTCTTCTGATCTTGAGCTTAAACCCTTAATGGGTCGAATTGCTAACTGATTGGTTGACATTGATTCCCATAGCTTATCAACACCCATCCCAAAGGGTGTTACTGCACCCATTCCAGTAACAAAAACTCTCTCAGTCATTTTTAATCATGTTTCTTAGAACTGTTGGAAGTATTCCTTCGTTTTTATAGTATTCAATTTCAACGGGTGTATCCAATCGGCTTACTGTTTCAAAATCAAAAGAACTTCCATCAGGCCTTTCCGCTTTTATGTTTATCTTTTGACCTGGAGTTAATTTGCCCTCTATCCCAAGAATTGTAAATTTTTCATCTCCTTTTATTCCAATACTTTCTGCCGTTTGGTCATTTGTGAAACATAAAGGCAAAACACCCATTCCTACTAGGTTTGACCTATGTATTCTTTCAAAACCTGTGGCTATAACCGCTTTTACGCCAAGAAGATTAGTGCCTTTTGCAGCCCAGTCTCTCGATGATCCAGTTCCATATTGGTCACCTGCGATTACAACGAGAGGTATGTTTTCTTTTTTGTATTTGTTGGATGCTTCAAAAACAGTCATCACTTCATTTGAGTCAAAATGTTTTGTGAAACCTCCTTCGATATCTACAAGCTTGTTTCTTATTCTCACGTTAGCAAAGGTGCCTCTGACCATTACTTCATGGTTGCCTCTTCTTGAACCGTATGAGTTAAAGTCGAAAAAGTTTACACCTTTTTCTCTTAGGTATTTAGCAGCTGATGTTTTTGGCGAAATCGCTCCTGCTGGACTTATATGGTCAGTTGTTACTGAATCTCCTAGATAGAGTAGGGCCCTTGCATTTTTTATTGGCTGTACTTTTTTTAGATTTGTAGATATGCCTTTAAGGAATGATGGTCTTTTTATGTATGTTGAATCATTGTCCCAATCAAACAATGGAGACTTTTTAGACTCTATTGAATCCCATCTTTCTTCCTCTGTAGCAGTTTTGTATTTTTCTATAAAGGTTTCTGGTTTTATATGTTTTTGTATCATTTCTAGGATTTCTTCTTTTTTTGGCCAAATGTCTTTTAGAAACACAGGTTTGTTGCCTGTTCCGATTCCTATTGGTTCTGAATCAAGATGAATATTCACTGTACCAGCAATTGCATAAGCCACAACTAAAGGAGGGCTGCCTAGAAAATTCGCCTTGACATGCGAGTGAATTCGACCTTCAAAGTTTCTATTTCCTGATATTACGCTTGAAACAATCAGGTTGGATTCCTCTATCCCTTTAACAATTCCTTCATCAAGAGGACCTGAGTTACCGATGCATGTTGTACACCCGTAACCAACGATATTAAAGCCTTGGTAGCTAAGATCATCCATCAAGCCTGCACTTTCAAGATAATCACTAACAACCCTTGAACCGGGAGCTAGTGATGTTTTTACCCAAGGTTTTGTTTTTAGACCTAATTTTTTAGCCTTTTTTGCAACGAGTCCTGCTGCAATCATCACTTCAGGGTTGCTTGTATTCGTACAGGATGTTATTGCGGCAATAACAACATCTCCATGGCTTAGATCAAACTCACCTTGGTCTTTTGTTTTTACTGATGCTTTATTGCTTGTTTCTTTGTCTTTCAATCCATGATTCTGATTGTCGACTGGATTGGTTAAAGATTTACAGAATTCATCTTTCATATCTTTGAGAAGAATTCTGTCCTGTGGCCTTTTTGGACCTGCCAAGCATGGTTCGACAGTTGATATATCAAACTTGATTAATTTTGTATATTCGATTGAATTGGAAGCATGCTCATTGAACAGCTTTTGTTTTTTGAGGTATCTTTTTACATTTTCAACATGGTTAGGACTTCTTCCTGTTTCCGAAAGGTATTTCAGTGTCGTCTCGTCAATTGGGAAAAAACCACATGTGCCTCCGTATTCAGGGCACATGTTTGATATGGTTGCTCTGTCAGGAAGTGACATGTGCTTCAATCCTTCTCCCACAAATTCAACAAATTTTCCAACAACATTGTTTTCCCTAAGTATTTCGGTAACTGCAAGCACCAAATCTGTTGCTGTAACTCCAGGTTTTGGCTTTCCGGTCATCTCAAAACCTATAACGTCAGGAAGGAGCATGTATATTGGTTGACCCAACATAACAGCTTCAGCTTCTATCCCGCCGACTCCCCATCCCAGAACGCCTAGGCCGTTGATCATTGTTGTGTGCGAGTCTGTTCCAACTACCGTATCAGGAAAAAATGTCTTTTCTGAATCCTGAACGACTTCAGCAAGCCATTCAAGATTGACTTGGTGGACTATCCCTCTTCCCGGAGGGACCACCCTGAACTTCTCAACATTCTTCTGGCCCCATTTGAGAAAGCTGTACCTTTCGCTGTTTCTCTTGTATTCGATCTCAAGGTTTCTTTCGAGCGCATCCTCAAACCGTCCGGAATAGTCAACCTGCACGGAATGGTCTATCACGAGATCAACCGGAACCATAGGGTTGACCTTGTTCGGATCGCCTTCCATATCAAGCATTGCGTTTCTCATCGCGGCTACGTCAACAAGTGAAGGAACACCGGTGAAATCCTGGAGTATGACCCTTGACGGAAGGAATGGGATTTCCATCCTTTCGCCATCCTTTGTCCAGTTGAGAATATTCTTGACATCCTTTTCCGTCACAAGGAAATCATCATGGTTTCGCATTGCGGATTCAAGAAGAACCCTGATGGTGTAAGGCAGATTCTGGACGTCAACCGAATACATGCTCTCAAGCTGCTCCAAGGGATAATAGGTCCCTTTGGAATGGTCTGCAAGTTCAAAAAAATCTGATTTATACATGATAGCTACTCAATTTCACAGGAAATATTCTATTTCCTTTTAAAATGGTTTTGGATAATGAACATTGAAGGTTTGGAAGGTTTTGTTGTTTATGTGGGCGATATCTCAAAGCAGGGCGCCTTTTATGGCCTTGTGCTTGGCCTTGAAGAGATCGACAGGAACGAGAACCTTGTCTCCTTTGAGGTCGGCATATCCAACATCTTCCTGATCAGGTCAGATGACCTTTCGAAAGCAAAAGGGAATGTGCTTCCCGTGCTTGAGGTTCGGGATGTGAGGGGATTCCACAAGAAGCTTGTGGGTGCAGGCGTTGAGATAACGAAAGAGCCGCACACCAATGAGATGAACATGCTGTCGATGTCCTTCAACGATCCCGAGAAGAATGAGATGACGGTCATCGAGATGTCATCGAACACCGAGATTCCCTTGCTGGCAGAAGCGGAAATTTCAGATTATGAGTAAAGAAAAATTCAATTACAGAGAAAAAGAATTCAGAAATTGGTTAAAAGATACTTATAAGATTCAGAGAAATAATTCCGTTGCAAGAATTGGTGACTCTTTAAAGCCAGGTGCAATCGAGAGTTATTCAACTGGGTCAAATGGGATGCCAATGGTATTTGAAATGATTGGAAGAGACATTGATGAAGATGAAATTTTGAAAGAATATATTGATTGGTACACGCCAGAGGTTAGTAAAAAAATGTATCCTAAATGGCGTAACTGGCCTAGGAATGCTTTTAAGAGATATATTGAATTTTTACATTGGAGAAAGCATAACGTTTTAGAGAATGCTGACAACTTTTTAAATCAGCATCGTAAAAACAAACGTTTGACGAAACGCAAACGCGTTATTTTAAAGAATCCAGCTTTGACTGGAGGTCGTGCTGAAGAAGCTTTTTTTGAATACGCACAAAAAAGAGGTTGGCGTCCAAAAGACAAGACGGATGATTTTGGACTTGGTTATGATTTTTTATGCAAAGATGGTCAAGGTGATTTCTTTGCAGAGGTAAAAGGCTGCAGAAAGAAACTTGAAACAATACGTATGACTCAGAAAGAATGGAAAAAATCAATAGAA
>Ga0111541_10000161_pt1 | contig 20982 bp, 24 predicted proteins | sample Knorr_S7_td_DCM__FD_83039 | JGI IMG/M metagenome (GOLD analysis project Ga0111541, IMG submission 83039) | Marine microbial communities from Southern Atlantic Ocean transect - Knorr_S7_td_DCM_ad_131m_LV_B (version 2) (version 2) | ecosystem: Environmental > Aquatic > Marine > Oceanic | place...
CAAATGGGTTAACGGAAAAATTACTCCTGAGAATCAAATTCATCAAAATGCTTCATTTACAAAACTTTTTTCGAAAAAAGACGGAGAAATCAATTGGAATTTATCCGCTCAAACAATAGTTTCTAAAATTAGAGCTCTTGATCCTTGGCCAGGATCATATACATATCTAGATCAAAAATTATTAAAAATCATTTCAGTATCTTTTGAAAAACATTCAAATTTAGATATTGGAGAAATATATTTAGATCACAATATCAACATAGGTACAAAAACAGGCAAAATTATAGTTCATAAATTACAACTTGAAGGAAGAAAACCATTAAACGCATCAGATTTTATCAGAGGTAACTCCTCTTTAAATGGAAAAATTTTAGGTGTAAGATAACTGATACTAAATGTAGAAAATACTTTGTTAAATTTTCATTATGACTAAAGCTATAGAACAAGTAACACATAAAGTCTCTGAAGAATCTTTAAAAGAGATGCCTTTACATCTTCATCAACTACCTGAAGAAATTTCCGGATTTTCATTACTTCGTGAAAGCACTTTATCTAATCAAACCATGGCAACTCATGGTTTTCCTGGTAAATCAGAGGAGGACTATTACAATATAGGCAGAATTACAGGTTACTTAAGAGAATTTGCTTCAGCGTCAGCTATTCCTCAAAAAAAAGATGGCGCAGACATTGTGGCTGCCACTGTAGTTCACCTATTTAAAGATGAAAAAGCCACTGAAACTTGGATGAATGAGGTATTTATTAATCAGTTCTTGGATAATATCGGTCATGAAGTTGGAGAAAATCAAAAATTAGTCGCTGTTGAAAAATTAGAAATTGATGATTTCTACTATCAATCTGTGGGTGTTCGAGCTATTCAAGATGGTGAAGAGGGAGTTTTGTCTACCACTGTAATAGATTTCAGTATCGGACGCCTTTTAGGGGTTTCTTTCATTGTAACCGTAGGAGATCATGGTAGAACAGAATTAGTTACAAACTTAGGATTAGAACTCGAACGAAATATAGTTAGAGAACTGCTTACAACTACTTAAAAATTCTTGTAGATCTATAATACGACTCTCCACTAAATATTATTGCGCCTATCACTATAAGTATTAATCCAACTATCAAACCCCTCCCAGGATTTTCTCCTAAAATCAACCAGGCAACGGTAACGCCCGATAATGGTTGAATGAAAGAAAAAAAAGTAATGGTTGAAGGTAAATACCTCTTCATTAACCAAGCATTGGCTAAAAAACCAAACCCAGCAATTACACTACCTTGATAAAAAATTGCGATCCAGTAATTTAATTCATAGGAGAATTGAGTAGTTTCAATCAATTGACTAGCAATCAAAAAAACTATAGTGCCCATAATTAATTGCCCTAGCATCAATTTAACCTCAGACATGTTTTGAGCAAAATTTGAAGTCAATACTAATCTAAGCCCTAATAAGGCTGCAGATGTAATACTCAATAAATCTCCAGACAATGAAATTCCAGGTGTGACTAAGCCTGTATCCAAAAATACTATTGAAAGAACACCCAAATATGAAAGAATAATTGCCAATAATTTATATCTTGTCATTAAATCATTTGGAACTAAAAAATGTGATAAACATGCAGCCCAAATAGGAAAAGTTGCATTCAAAGCAGTAGCATGACCAGCAGTAGTTAAATACTGGCCATAATTCATAAAAACTATTTGAACTGAAAATAATATCCCTATTAAAGTCAGAGGAAAAACTTCGGCACTTTTAATCACAAAGCTTTCTCGCTTGAAACACATGTAAATTACAGTAACTAAACCTCCTGAAACGAATCTCATCCAACCAATTTGCAAAGGTGGTGAATAATCTAAAGCAACTTTAATGCTTGTATGATTACCTCCCCACAACATCGATAATAAAATTTGAAAAATACTAGGATAAAAACCTGCTGGTTTCCTTTTTTCATGTTTAATAGTCATAATAAAACCTTCAATTAAGCGCATTCTAACTTAATTACCTTGTATCTTTTCAATCAATCACTTATAAATTACGTATGACATTAAAAAAAGATATAAACCTTAGTGTGGTAGATCAGTCGCCCACTAGACGAGACGGTTCCGCTGTAGAGGCATTAAACGAAACTGTTAGACTAGCTCAACATGCTGAAACCCTAGGATATACGAGATATTGGGTCTCTGAACACCATAATTCCAATTCATTTTCAGGGACTAGTCCCGAAATTTTAATTGCCCAAATTGCAGCCAACACCAAAACTATCAGAGTTGGCAGTGGCGGAGTAATGTTAAGTCACTACTCAGCGTTAAAAGTAGCAGAACAATTTAGTATCTTAGATTCTTTTCACCCGAATAGAATAGACCTTGGAATTGGTAGGGCACCAGGTAGTGATCGTAAAACTGCAGCTGCTCTTACTTTTCCTAGACCAACTATGGATGTTTTTAATGATTTCCCTCAAATGGTCAATGATCTGTTGGGTTTTCTTAAATCTACAATTACCCCTGATAACCCCCTATATGGAATTCAAGCTCAACCTTCATCTAAAAATACTTTTCCTGAAATTTGGTTATTAGGATCAAGTGACTTCAGTGCTAAACTTGCAGCTCAACTAGGTCTTCCATTTAGTTTTGCAGATTTTTTCGGCAATACATCAGACTACGGTCCTAAAATTACTCAGATTTATAGAGAACAATTTAAACCATCAGAATATTTGTCAGAGCCTAAAGTTCACATCGGATTACAAGTATTTTGTGCAGATACTGAAGAACAAGCAAGATTTATTGGCTCTTCTCGAAATATTAATAAAATTCTATCTTTGACAGGAAGAGCTCAGTCAGGATTAATGCCCCCTGAAGAAGCTACCCAAATAAATCTTACCTTCCAAGAAAAATTATATTTAGAACAATCAACTCAAAGTTTCATAGAAGGCGATCCATCACAAGTAGAAATTGGAATTTTGAAATCGTCTGAACGTTATGAAACAAATGAAATTGGAATTGTGACAAATTGTTACTATTTTGAGGATAGATTGAAATCTTACGAATTAGTCAGCAAAATATTTAATCAAACACCTGTAGAAAACGTAAAAATCAATTAGGCAAACTCGGTTTAGTAGAAAACAGGAAGCACAAGCCCCCAATTGCACACAATACACCCAAAACGGCAAATGCAAACGTGTAACTGCCGGTCACATCCCTTAAAATTCCCGCAAATACTGGCCCAATAAGTAAAAGCACATTCATAGGTACTTGTGAAATTCCCAAAATTTTTCCAAAATTTTTCCTCCCAAAATATTCTCCCCTAATCGAGGCATTGATAGGATTTCTACCTCCAAAACCAATACCGAAAAATAAGGCAAATCCATATGCGCTTAACAATCCTGGAGGAGCAAAAGTTAAAATCAAAACGCCAAATGCCTGACTCATTGAAAAAATCATCAAAGCAATATTTTTGGGCATTCTATCTCCCACATATCCCCCAACCATTTGAAAAATCATAGAAACTGCAGTGTATCCAGTTACAACAAATGATGCAGTTTGTAAACTGTAATTTAAATCTGTTAACAATGGGGCCAAATGTAGCATTAGAGCTAATAAAACCATTGAAGTAAAACCATGCCCTAAACTAATTAACCAAAAAGATTTAGTTTTCAAAGCTTGTTTCACTGTAAAATCTATCTGAGTTGAAACTAAATCACCTGATTCTGTATTTGGATCGCTATGATATTTAGTGGGGGAATCACCATCTGGTAACAATCCATATTCTTCAGGAGTATTTCTAATCAATCTAGTTAGAGGATATGCAGCTAATATTATAAAAATCCCCAAAAATAAAGCTGTAGAACTCCAACCCGGTCTTGTTGGAAAATCTGGATCAACCATCCAGGCTAAAAGAGGTATAAGAAACAAGGTACCTATTCTAGCTAGAGAATTTGAAACACCCATAGCAAAAGAACGCCTTTTAATAAACCAATTATTCAACATTGTATTTAAAGCCAACCAACTACCCAAACCTTGTCCCAATGCAATAATTAAATAAGAAAAATAAAACATCCAAATATTACTAATCAGACTAAACAACACCCACCCTATTCCCATAATTAACATTCCAATTAACACCATTAATCGAGTACCAAATCTATCAACCAAATAACCTTCTACAGGACCTAAAATTCCACCTTCAATCCTAGTAAAAGATAATGCCAAAGATAATTTAGTTCGATTCCAACCAAATGCCCTTTCCATTGCAACAGCCCAAATTCCCATTGCATGAAATAAAGGGACAGTTGCGAGCAACATTACAGCACCAAAAACGGGCAATAAATACCAACCATAAAAAACAGATTTATAAGTAATTTTCAATTTCAAACTAGACATTCATGCAAAAAAAATCAAGAATAATATTTCAGGATTCTACTCCATAAATAAAAAAAGGGCTAATTTTAAATTTCATTTTTGAGATTTCTAATTTTTTTAGACCCAAAAAATAATAATGAAATAAATATTCCTAAAGAACCCATAAAAAGTAATGTGGTAGAAACAGTAAAACGTGTAGCTAGCCAACCAACTGCGATAACAAAAAACACGACCGATCCATTAGAAATACGATACAAACTATTTGCTCTAACTCTAAATTCGTCTTTTACTAATGTTTGAGTAATTAGCCCATTAGTGGTTCTATAAATTGTCTGAGTAATTCCATGTGATGCTAAAACTATGAAAGCAAATATCAAACCAAAATTAAAACTGAGTGTAAATGTTAAAACAGATCCTCCAATAGCAGCTATTAAGCAGAGCAATCCTTTTCTTGAAGGAAATCCAAATGCAGACAACATCAAAACCATCAAAAAACCTCCCAGGCCATTCATTGCCATTAAATAACCTCCATAATCTGGACCTTCAAGCAAAACATTCGCGGTATACATTGGGAGAAGAAACAATACTGGATGTAAAATACCGTTAGGAACTACTGCCAAAAAATAAAGTAGAGGAATAACTCTTTGCTTAAACCACAGGTATTTTAACCCTTCAATCACGTCACCAAATAGTGATTTAAAAAATGAAAACTCAGAAGAATTAACACTGATATTAGTTTTTTCAGTATAAGGAGTTTTCATTCCCCAAAAAGATAATACAACCCCTAAATACAATAACCCTTCTAGCATAAAATTCCAGAAAAACCCTGTAGAATTTAATAAGATACCCCCTACAAAAGGACCTAACATTCTTGTACCAGGAATTGTTAACACACTTGTAGCAAATGCATTACTTAAGTGCGATCTTGGAACAGTATTTGCAATTAATGCTTGCCTAACAGGAAATGTAATTGCCTCCCTAGTCCCTGCTAAAAATGCGTAACAGTAAACGTGCCATACTTGTATCAAATCTGTAGTAGTTAGAAATCCAAAACCTACTACAATTATGAACATTAGCAATTCAACAAAAATCACCAATTTTCTTCTATCTAATTTATCTCCCAATACTGCAGCAAAGGGTCCAATAATAAGACCGGGTAGAGCTGTCATGCCTCCAATACCTACCACAAACAATGCAGAAGTGTTATCAGAGTCAGTTAGATACTTAACTAGCCAACCTAGTGTTAGTAATTGTAGCCAAATTGAAGTGTTTGCACAAAAATTGCCCATCCACAAATGCCTGTAATTTTTATGCGCAATTAATGAATCAAAAGTTTGAATTCTTGGTATTTTCATATTAAAAATTTAAAGATGTGAAACAAAATTATTCAAGTTTACCTTTAAATCCTTTATGTAATAATTCCCAATCTATGTCATAACCCAATCCTGGTTTTGTGGGAGCATGAACATATCCTGAATCAAATTGAATATCTTCTACTAAACCAAACATATTTGCTCCGGTACATGGAAAATACTCAAAAAATTCACAATTTGGCACGGCCATAGTTACATGTAAATTTGCAACATTATTTAGAGAATTTCCCCCATGATGAATTTCACATTTCATGTTAAAACCTTCAGCTAAATGACTAAGTCTAATCATCGGAGTTATTCCTCCTGTAACGGCAACATCACCTCTTAAAATATCTGTGGCAAATTGAGTGATCCATTGAGTCATTCCATAATACCTACCAGGAGCATATTCTGTAGACATTATGGGAATATCTAATTTGTCATGAAGCTTAATATAATTATAAATATCTTCCTCAACTAGTGGATCTTCATACCAGTAAAAGTTCAAATCTTCTATTGCTCTTCCTACCCTCATTGCATCTTCATATTGATAAGCCCACATAGAATCAAGCATTAGCTTCATGTCGTCTCCAACGGCTTCTCTCACTGCCTTAGAAATTTCTATGTCATATTTGGGATTACCATGTGGATGGATTTTATGAGCTGTCCATCCCATTTCTTTAAATTTGATAGCTTCTTCAGCATACTCTTCTTTTGTAGAATGGTATGCAGTGCTTGAGTATACAGGGACAGTTTCTTTACATGTTCCCAATAACCTGTGAATCGGTTGGTTTGCAATTTTGCCATTAATGTCCCAAAGACAAATATCTATTGCACCAATTACATAAGTTGAAACAGAACGATTCATTTTCCACAAATCCCACCAAATAGCACCAATATCTTGCGGGTTTCTGCCCATAATTATAGGCTTAATAAACTCAATCAAACCTAGAGCAAAGTGATCAGCACCAACTCGAGAAGATCCTAAAAAAGAATTTCCACTGATCCCTTCGTCAGTTTCCACAGTAACTACCCCAAGTTGAGAAGTACCCCCAAACTGAGTCCAATCAGTAGTTTTCCAAGGTTCTGTAGCCCAATCAAATAATTCTATTTTTACATTTGTAATCTTCATAAAACCCCCTATTTATTTTGCTATATCTGGAATTTTTTTCCAAACTTCTGTCATATCTTCAAAGGCTTTCGCAAATTGCAAAATTCCAAATTCATCTCTGTATCTTCCGACTATTTGAATACCTACAGGTAAGCCATCTTTAGTAAATCCGCATGGAACTGAAATTGATGGATGAGCAGTAGCAGTAATGAAATAACAAGATTTCATCCACTCAAGAAAATCATTCATTTGAACCCCATTAATTTCTGTAATCCATCTTTGTTTAACATCAAATGGAGGAACTTGACTTACGGGACATATGAAAAACTCATACTCATTCATGAAAGAATTCATTTTTTGGAATAAACTCATTCGTTTCTTCTCAGCCAACCCTACCTGAGGTCCAGTCAAATTAACCCCTTGTTCAATATCCCAAACCATTGTCTCTTTTAAAGATTCTCTATGATTTTTTAATAATTCACCTTGATTAAGTTCTCTCCCCCATCCTCGCCATATTCTAAAACTTTCATCAGCCTCTGAAAAATCAGGACAATCATCCACTATTTCACAACCTAAAGAAGAAAACACATTTTTCTGAGATTCAATTACATTTATAGTTCTAGAATCAACAGGCAAGCCCCCTAAATCACTACTCCATGCGATTTTTGTACCTTTAAAACTTCTTGCCAACGATTTCAAAAATGCATCACCCGGCTCAGTGATTGAAATAGGAACTCTGTTATCTGGTCCAGAAATAGCTGCTAACAATAAAGCGCAATCCTCTATGTTTCTAGCCATAGGACCTTGAACTGAAGTTGGACTCCAACCAGCATTTGATGGGAAAACTGGAACTCTACCAGGAGAAGTACGAAAACCAACCACATTACAGTAGTTAGCTGGATTCCTTAAAGAACCACCAGTATCAGATCCATCAGCAATTGGCAACATTCTAGAGGCTAATGAAACTGCGGCTCCTCCACTACTGCCTCCACAAGTCTTAGTCAAATCATAAGGATTTAATGTTTCGCCAAAAACCTCATTATAGGTTTGAGATCCGGCTCCAAATTCAGGGGTATTAGTTTTTCCTATAGTTATAGCCCCAGCAGATTGCATTCTCTCAACAATTAGCGAACTAAAGTCAGGAATATAGTTCTTATAGAGTGGAGATCCAAAAGTTGTACGCATCCCCTTAGTAGGAACTAAATCTTTATGTGCAGTTGGCAAACCTTGTAAAATTCCGACCTGGTGATTTTCGCTAAGTAATTTGTCAGATTTTTTTGCTTGATTCATAGCTAAATCTACATCAAGTGTCACAATAGCATTCACATGAGGATTGACATCATTAATCTGATTCAAATGTGCTTCCATTAATTCCACAGAAGAAATTTGCTTATCAGAAATTAATTGTCGCATTTTAGTGGCAGTAAAATTTACTATCTCTTTATATGACATTTTCATTCCTTTTTTAATTGATTTAAGTGTTGGATTCTAAATAAGCTTTTTCTGCACTTTTCCATTCGGGAATTAACAATCGTGATGTATTTTCTAAAACCACTATACTAATTGCCCCACCAAAACTCGCTACAACACTTATAGCCAAAGCCCAATTATAGGACCCCAAAATGTCATAAATAGGACCACCAATCCATCCGCCAAGGGCCATTCCAATCCCTGCACCCAACATCTGAAATCCATGAGCTCTGCCCATAGGAGCATGGCCAAAATATTTTCTATTCAATATTGGAAAGCCACCAGTTTCACCACCATAACCGATTCCAAAAGTAACAGCAAACAAAATAAAAACAAATGGAATATCGGTAAAAAATAAAATCAGTACAGGTGCTCCCTGCAAAATATAAAATATAGTCATCACTAACCTCACACCCAATTTTTCACATAACATGGGTGTTGCTAATCGTGTAGTAACACTTACCATAGCCATTAAGCTAGAAATTAAAGATGCTTCGAGTACGGTCAATCCTTTTGTGGTAGCAAAAGGAATTATCCAAATCAAAATTACAGCGTGCCCAACGCAACCTAAAAAATGTATGGAACTCATATTCCAATATGCTGCTGTTTTTTTCATATGTTTATGAAATTCATTTAAAAGAACTATAGGGGGCAAAGATGTAGAGATGGGTTCGTCTCCAGGCCGGCTCCCGTATTCTAAAAGCCCGATATCAGAGGGTCGATCTCTAAAATAAAAAATCATAAGTATCATCAGAGCACTAGACCCAAAACCTATAGATAAAAATGCATTTCTCCATCCCATAGATTCAACCAAAATTGCAACAAGTGGTGTAGCAATGGCAGGACCCACTCCCCATGAAGTCATTATTAATCCCATAGCTAAACCTAAATGTCTTCTAAACCAAATCATTGCGGCAGGAATTAAAGGCACTAAAAATATTGACTGCGCCACACCCAAAATTACTCCATAGGAAATCCAAAAATGTAATAATCCCAGTGAAATTTGGATGTTAAACACATTAAATTCCCAAGAAAACCAATTTCTAATAAATGCAGTCAAAATCATTCCCATTAAAAAAAGAATGACTCCTAAATACATGGTTTTTTTTGCACCCAAGCGATCTCCAAGATTTCCTGCCCAAGGAGATGAAATAGCCGTAACAATCATGCCAATAGCGTAAGCAATCCCAATATTTGACTGACTCCAAGCAAATCGTTGCTCTAATGGATCTACAAAAACACCAAATGCCATTCTGATGGATGAACCTACAATTTGCATTCCAAATATTATTAAAACTATTACCCAAGCATAATGCCAATAAAATGTTTTTTCTGAATATTTAACAGTCATATTAATGTAAGGGACAAGCCCACAATGCCGCTTTTTCCCATACATATGTGGTTTGTGAATCAGTTGATTTAACTAAAGTATCTGATCGTGCTTCAATCCTAGAGTCAGCTATTGCAGCAATCAAATAAATAAATAGCATAAAACTAATTAATGCTACTAAAAAAAATTGAATTGGAACTCCAAAAACCCATGTTTTATTAATTTCATCACCTTCTAAGATTGTGTAGCGAAATTATAAACTGATAAAAAAAATACACAACTCAAATAAATTACAAAACTAATATGTGATTTCTCACTAAGATTTCTGTTAATCTAGCAACGCTTTACAAAAAATGAATAAATGTGAGGGAGAATCTAATGCGTGAAAACATTATAAGACAAAAATTAGAAGCAGGAGAACCTACATTAAGCACTCATATTCATAGTGTTTGGCCTGCTGAAATTGAGGCAATAGGCTATACAGGCCTATATGATTACGTTGAGTTTGTAGCAGAATATGGCCCATCCGATTTACATGATTTAGATAACATGTGTAGAACTTCCGAACTATTTAACATGGGAAGTATGTTAAAAATTGATCAAAGCCTTATGCCTTATTTAGCTCAAAGGGGAATAGGGGCAGGATATCAAAGTATCCTGTTTACTGACGTAAGAACTATAGAAGAAGTGGACGAGTGCATTAAATCCGCTAGACCTGATCACCCAGACCATAGAGGGTTATACGGAGTAGCTACTAGAAGAAATTCATATATGGGCTATGGTGGAAGCCAAGAATATGTAGATAACATAGCTGATGTAGTTCTAGCATTCATGATTGAAAAAAAAGGTGCGGTAGATAATCTAGAAGAAATTCTCGAAAACCCTGCAGTTGAAATGGTTCAATGGGGAGGAGCTGACTTCTCAATGAATATTGGTAAACCAAGACAAATGAATGATCCGGAAGTTGTAGAAGCTCAAATGAAAACATTCAAAATGGCTTTAGAAAAAGGTGTTCATCCCAGAGCAGAAATTAATTCTTCTGACGAAACAAAAAAATACTTAGATATGGGAGTAAGACACTTTTCTGTTGGGACAGATATAACAATCCTTTATTCTTTTTGGAAAAATGAAGGAGAAAAAATAATCAGAGCTCTGCAAGGTGAATAAATATGGAATTAAATCTAAATGATAAAAAAGCAATTATTACTGGTGCTAGTAGAGGCATTGGAAAAGCAATAGCTATTTCGTTAGCAAAAGAAGGCGTGAATTTATCAATTTGCTCAAGAAATCTAGAGTCTATCAAAAATACTGCACAAGAAATTAGTTCAGTTTTTGGCGTAAAAGTAAATTATTCTGCCACAGATACATTAAATACTGAAGAAGTTAAAAATTTCATCAATAAGTCTGCAGACTTTTTAGGTGGGATCGAGATAGTTGTAAATAATGCTGCGGCACCAGGGGGGTTAGTGATGGGCCCATTAGAGACTGCAAGTGAATCTGATCTGATTCAAGATATAGACACAAAAGTTGTCGGATACCTGAGAGTGTCTAAATATTCTGCTCCATATTTAATTAAAAGTGGCTGGGGAAGAATCATTAATATCGGAGGATTAGCAGCTAGAAGTGGAGGAGCATTAAGTGGAATGAGAAATCTAGCGTTAACTCATATGACAAAAACTTTATCATCAGAGTTAGGGCCTAAGGGTATCAATGTAAATATCATTCATCCTGGAATTACTGTAACTGAAGCTACTGAACCAAAACTCACACAACAAGCAAAAGATGAAGGTGTAACCCTAAAAGAAATTGAAACTCGAGCCTCTCAAGGATTAGACACTAGAAAAGTCCCTACTGCCGATGACATCGCAGTTGTAGCAACATTTCTAGCTTCTCCTCTTTCATCATCTATAGCAGGTGAAGCCATAGCAGCTGGGGGTGGGGTTGGTTCAGCAGTATTTATGTAAAAAGCACTAGGAGGAATTATGTACACTACCGATCAATTTGAAGGAATGATAGCTAACACAACAACTATCAAAGGCTACAACGGCGATGAAATCAATGCATACTTTGCTAGACCTGAAGGACCAGGGCCTTTCCCAGCAATAGTAGTAATTCATCATTTACCGGGCTGGGATGAATTGTATAGAGAGTTTACAAGAAAATTTGCTCACCATGGGTATCTAGCTATTAGCCCAGATCTATATTCCAGAGAAGGAAAAGGAACTCCAGAGGATGTCGCGGCAGCTGTTAGAGCTGAAGGCGGTGTTTCCGATGACCAATGTATGGGTGATCTTCAAGCTAGTGCAGAATTTGTTTTGTCTTTACCTAATTCGAACGGAAAAGTAGGAACATTTGGAACTTGCTCAGGTGGGAGACATGCGTTTTTGGCTGGTTGTAGATTAGATATATTTGACGCAATAGTAGAGTGCTGGGGAGGCAATGTCATCATGAATCCCGATCAATTGACCGAAAAGCAACCAAAATCACCAAATGAATACACTTCTCAGCTTTCAGCACCATTATTGGGATTATTTGGAGATTTAGACCAAAGTCCAACTCCATCACAAGTTAACCAACATGAGCAAGAACTCAAATCTGCAGGAAAAACATTTGAGTTCTACAGGTACCCTGATGCTGGGCATGGATTCATGTATTATGACCGACCCATTTACCACCAGAGCTCTTCTGTAGACGCCTGGCAAAAAGTTTTCTCTTTTTTACAAAAAAATATTTCTTAGGTGATATATGTGTACTATGATTTGTGAACAGGCCAATTTGGAAGGAAGCGCAAAAGGTGTTGAAGGCTGGTTCCCTCTACAACAGGCAAATGTCTTTTATGACCATCCTTTTCATGCCCCGTGGGAATATGGTGTGAATATAGATTTTGTTAATAAATCTATTGGAATAGGATCTCGAGTTTCTGTTGAACTTAGCCCTCAATCTGCAAAATTACTAGCTGAAACAATTATCAAAGCTTTAGAAAAGGGAGAAAAAGATCCTCAAATTAAAATATCAGTCTTGGACTAATATTTGGTAGGTCTTGAAGCAATAAACCAGGTACCTATTGAAGCTAACGCTAGCAATATGATTAACAAAATGTAGAAGTACTGGTATTTGCCTAAGTAAATAGAAACTGTGGATACTGAAGAAGCAATCCAAATACATGAAATTGCTATGTACTTTATTTTTTTCGGTATAGAGCCAGTGTCTAAATAATCCTTAACTAGTGCCCCAAACAACTTATGTTCAGTAACCCATTTATACATCCTATCGCTAGAGCGAATAAAACATGAAGCTGAAATAATTAAAAATACTGTGCCTGGCAAAATGGGTAAATAATAACCAGCTATACCAATTCCTAAAAATAAAAACCCAGCAAAATAATATATGTATTTCCGAATTGGATCTATCTGCTTCATGAACTCCCCACTCTAATAACTAGCATAACACGCAAAATAATGAATTTGTGATAAATTACAATTTTAAATCATTTAAAATCGTGTAACTCTTGTCAAATAATTTCCAAAAGTCTAACAATATAAAGGCTTGGTCTGCTTTCTCTTTCAGAGATTTCAGACTTCTTTGGATTTCTGGATTATGCGCATCGGTAACTATGCAAACTAGAATTCTTACATTTGGAGTATGGTTATACCAGGAAACGGGCTCTGGATTACAATTGGGCCTACTAGGTTTAGTTCAATTAGCTGTTCAAATGCCCTCAAATCTATTTGGAGGAGCATTCGCTGACCAATTAGACAGAAGAAGACTAATTGCATTTACTCAATCATTCAGTTTTTTCTTGATAGGTTTATCTACAATTTTATTCATAACTGATAATTTAAAACCTTGGCACATATACTCTATGGTTGGAATTTTAGGGTTAACTAGCACTTTGGGAGCTCCAGCTAGATCTGCCTTAACTGCAAACGTTATTCCTTCATCTCATATGATGCATGCAGTGACTTCAAATACAGCAACTTTTCAAATAAGCATGATACTGACCCCATTACTTTTTTCTTCGACGATAGAATTGATAGGGATAGAAGGCGCATTTTTAACTGCTGTAATTTTTTCTATACCTGCAACAATATTCCCATTATTCGTTAACCTCAAATACAACATTGATACTAATGAAAATACCCAAAATATATCAATGATTAAAAGAATTTATGAAGGTTTTAAATTTGTAAAAAATCACCCCATATTACCAGGGCTTTATGCTCTAGACATAGGAGTTACTGTAGTAAGTTTTTACAGAGAAATCATGCCTTTAATTGTAGATAAATTATTTAGACAAGGCCCTTGGGCTATAGGTCCATTGTCAGCAGCGAACTCATTAGGAGGAGTTGCAGGTAGTTTTTTGGTATTATCTCTTGCAAATTACAGATCAAAAGGAATGTTAGTGCTATATGCTACAGGCACATATGCATTATTGTTGTTTGCATTCGGTTCCATACAATATATAGACCTCAATACAATTTTTATACTTACGGTCGGATCAGTCATAATAGCAGGGCTTGGAGCTACTGATGCTATAGGTATGACGACTAGACAAACTACAGTGCAACTTACTACTCCTGACAACATGAGAGGAAGAGCTGTAAGTTTTCATTCTTTTTGTGCGATGGGAGCAAATAACATAGGAACTTTTCATGTAGGATTCATGTCTTCTCGAATAGGAGCTGGAAACACAATGATACTAGGTGGAATAGTCTCAATTTGTGTAGTTTTAGCGATTTTTAAATTTGTTTCAGGATTAAGAAATTATAGATACCCTTAGATGGATATAGCTAATTTTGGTTCAGGTCTAGAGATAGTTAATCGATCTGAAATTGAATTTTGATCCATTCTGGAAAGCTGATGAAATCTTGTAGCTGAATCTAAAACTTTCTGGAGTAAACTATATTCACCACAAGTAGGTGCGGTATGAATATCTTGAGAAAGTTGCCACCAAAGCGCATCGTCAATATCTGACTGAGTTCTGAACGGATCATACCAAGTACCGCATTCTTTCTTTGAATCACCCCAACCACCTCTTGCGATCATTTTAATACATTGAATTCCAACATCCTTTCTATGACATTCTTTTATCAGTTTTTCTGCATTATTTTTGTATTCTTGGCCCTTATACATCGCAACATTTACAGGAAACATAACAGTATCAAAATCAAATCTATTTAAAGCTTCTAAATGAGTTTGTGCAACAGTAGGACCATGGCCAGTAATTCCTAAAAATTTAGTTATTCCTTGATCTCTCATCTCTATTAGAGTTTCTATGGCCCCGTTTGGACCCATTACAACATCTAAAGTATCCATATCAATTACTGAATGTAATTGAAATAAATCAAAGGAATCAACATTCATGCGCTTCATAATATCTTCAACATTTCTCCAGGCTTCATCACGAGTTCTCATTGGAGTTTTACAACCCAAAAACATTTCAGATCGCAATTTGGGCATCCAAGAAGCCACCCTCTCCATAGAATCGGCATATCCTGGTGCGATATCTATATGATTTACTCCGTAATCCAAACACATCTGAATAGCTAGATCGGCTTCATTTTGTGAAACTTTACCAATTGAATAGGCTCCAAAAGTTACAATCGTGCTTTTATGTTCTGTTTTTCCAAGTCTTCTTGTTTCCATGTACTATTCTTCCTACAAAATGTTATATTCTCACTATTGATAAAATAATTGATTTTTACTTTAATGGTCAATATAAGGAGTTACATTTGCCTAAATTCGTTTTCATGCCACCTCAAGATGATTTAAAGAAAGAATTCGCTGCTAGACTTTCAGATACTCTTCCAGAATATGAAGTTCATTCACCTGAAACTGATGAAGTGGCATCAGAACTTATAGTCGATGCAGATGCAGCGATGGGATGGATTCCACCTGAAACATTAAAACAAGCACGAAAAATTAAATGGTTGCATAATCCTGATGCAGGACCTTTTTTTGGGTACTATTACGAAGACTTGTGTAAACATGAATTAACTATCACTAATCCCAGAGGGATTTATTGGGATCATATTTCACATCACATCATGATGTTTTTGTTAGGTCTTTCTAGAGGCTTACCATGGTATTCAAAATCAAAATCCGAAAAAAGATGGGACAGAAACGCTAGAAAAACTCCATATGTTTTTTTAGGTGATTCAACAGTTTTGATTAATGGAGTAGGTGGCATAGGACATGAAACTGCAAGATTATGCAAAGAATTTGGTATGAAAGTCATAGGTATTGACCCTCGCCCAGAATATCAAATTGACGGCGTAGAAATGCATTTACCTACTGATATAGACAAGTATTTACCTGAAGCAGACTTTGTAATTTCTACAGTGCCTCATACACCTGAAACTGAATTCATGTTCAACTCAAAAAGATTCAAAATCATGAAAAATTCAGCCTATTTTATTAATGTTGGAAGAGGGATGGTATGCAAATTGGATGATTTAGTTAATGCAATAGAATCCAATGAAATTTCAGGATGCGGGTTAGATGTGTATGAAATTGAACCTTTACCAGACAATCATAAATTATGGTCATTAGACAATGTAATGTTAACCCCACACATAGCTGTAGCCGAAGCTGTAAATCTCAACAATAGGCGATATGAGATATTAGAAAACAATGCAAAATTATTTTTAAAAAACCAAGATTTAATCAATGTTGTAGACAAGGAAAAATGGTTTTAAAAATTCATGAAAGAATTAAGAGTAAATTTAACAAAACAAAAATTACATAACCATGAAGTTGTTAAAGTTCCATTAGGTCCCTTTTCAAGTGATCTAATAGAACATTTTTCAACATTAAATCTAGATGGCATTTGGCTGGAAGGTGAACATGGACCAGTCGATTTTAGCAACATACCAGATCTTACTAGAGCGTGTGACTTATCCAATCTAACCCCTATTGTTAGAGTGCACCAAAACGACCCTGGAGTAATATATCGTACTTTAGATTTAGGAGCACAAGGAATTGTTGTACCCCACGTGAATAGTAGAGAAGAAGCTTTAGCAGTAGTCGATGCAAGTAAATTTCATCCGATCGGACATAGAGGTTCGTTCACAAGCAGACAAGGAATTGGAGTAGAAAACTATTTTTCAAAAGCTAATGATCAAACACTAGTAATTGTTTTGATAGAAGATATTTTAGCTGTTAACAATATTGATGAAATTTTAGAAGTAGATAACATTGATGTGTTTTTTGTTGCACCGGGTGATTTAGCTCAAACTATGGGTTTTCTTGGTGGCACAAGTAATCCTGAAGTCAAACAAGTTGTCAAAAGTACTATCAAAAAAATAGTATCAAAAAACAAAGTTGCCGGAACTTTATCCCCATTAAATGAAGTCAACGATTTCATCGATCTAGGAGTTACTTTTATTGCATTTAGTTGGATTTCTTGGATTCAAACAGGTGCTAAAAGCTTAAATAAAAATATCAAAAAGTAGGTAAAAAATGTATAGAATTCGACGAGTATACAAAACACAACCCGGAGTTGCTTCTGACGTAGCAAAACTAGTATACGAACAAGCAAAAATTTACAGAGATGCTGGACATAGGGGTGATTTTACAGTTTCTTACAATGGTTACACTCTTCCCGGCGAACAAAATATCGTAATACTAGAATGGCAAGATGAATCCATCCAATCCCCTAGTCGAGCAGGCAATAAAGTTCCACCCGAAGCAATTGAAGTCGCTAAAAAATATAGACCATTATTGGAAAGTCAGCATATAGAATTTTATGAAATGGTAGATCCCAAAACTATGGGTGACTGATGAAAAATAATCTCTCTATCATAAATGGTCAAATCATTGATCCGGAAACAGAATTAATTGCATTTAAAAATGTTGGTATTACCAATGGGATAATTACTGAGATCTCCGATGGTCCGATTAATTCTGAAAAAATCATCGATGCTAAAAACGAAATCATCTCTCCCGGTTTTATTGATCTACACTCACACCCTCAGGACAATCAAATATTTGAACTACAAGCATTTGATGGAGTAACTACTACTCTAGAATTAGAAGTCGGAACTGCCGACATTAAGAGCTTTTATAAAAAATGGGAGGGGCAATCTAGGATTAATTTTGGAGCAAGTATAGGACATATACCTGTAAGGATGAATGTAATGGATGATCCCGGAGATTTTGTTCCAGCAGGAGACGCAGGAAGTAGAGAAGCCTCTAATGATGAAATCTTAAAAATGAAACATTTAATTACTGAAGGATTAGAGCAAGGTGCTTTAGCTGTAGGATTTGGCTTAGATTACACTAGAGCATGTACCAAATTAGAGGTGATTGAACTTTTTAAAATCGCTGCTAAATATAATGTATCTTGTCATGTTCATTTAAGAGGAAAAGGCCATAGGGAACCTAACAACTCTATAGAGGCATTAGAGGAAGTAATAGCAGCATCTGCCGTTACCGGAGCTGCATTACATGTGGTGCATATCAATAGCACAGGAATGAAAGCTGTACCAATACTTTTAGATATGATCCAAGGAGCAAAAAATTCCGGATTAGATGTTTCAACAGAATGTTACCCATACACTGCTGGAATGACTAAAATTGAATCAAAGCTATTCGAAGAAGGATGGCAATCACAATATGGAATTTCCTATGACAAACTGATGCGACCAGACACGGGAGAATATTTAACGGAAAGCACATTCCATACTTACAGAGAAACAGGGGGATGGGTTATTGCATTTTCTACTCCTCAAAATGATTTAGATTATGCAGTTAACCATCCTCTCACAATGATTGCGACAGATAGCATTATTGAAAATGGAAAAGGTCATCCTAGAACTGCAGGAACTTTCTCAAAAGTGCTAGGTGAATATGTTCGAGAAAAAAAACAAATAACTCTTATAGATGCTCTCAAAAAAATGACTATCATGCCTGCTCAAAGATTAGAAAAAAGAGCTCCAATTTTTAAAAAAAAGGGGAGACTTCAAGTAGGAACTCATGCAGATATTGTGACATTTAATCCTAATACAATTATTGATACTTCTTCATACACCAATCCCACTTCACCTCCTAATGGAATTTCAAACGTCATAGTAGGAGGTAACCATCTGATTCATAACAAAACAATGATTACAAATCAATATCCTGGAACAGGAATTTTAGCAAGTTCAACATAAGGAGATTTAATGTCAGTTTATTCGATTACCAGTATTAATGTTAAAGATTGGGATGCATATAATGAATATATGAAATTAGTCCCACCAATCATTAAAAAATTTGGGGGGAGATATATAGTCAGGGGCGGAAAAATTCACTCAGACACTACTACATGGCAACCTAATAGAGTGGTAATTTTAGAATTTCCCACTATAGAACAAATGAAAGAGTTTCGTGAATCAGAAGAATACAAACCAGTTGCAGCTATTCGTCAAGGAGCCTCAACTAGTGAAAGTTTTGTTGTAGAAGGATTTGATCAGAATTAACTCAGTAATTCTGGATTCAAACATGCTAGCATTTTTCCTTCCGTAAAGAAGTGGATAATATTATCTGCTGCCATGATTCCCATATTTCGTAAAGTAGCTGCACTAGCGCTAGAAATATGCGGAGTAATAATCACATTTTCCATTGAAACTAAAGGGTCATCATGTGCAATTGGTTCAGGATCAGTAACATCTAAAGCAGCTCCTAAAATTTGATGGGTTTTCAGTGCATTTGTTAAAGCCAATTGATCAATAGTTCCACCTCTAGAAGTGTTAATCAAAAATGAATCTGATTTCATCAAATCTAGTTCACGTTTACCAATAATTTTTTTTGTATCATCATTCAAAGGCACATGAATTGAAACATAATCAGATTCTTGCAACATCTCATCCAAACTTGATTTCCAAATTAATCCTAGTTGATTTTCAAGATCAATTTTACGGGAACGAGAATGATAAATGATTTTCATATTGAACCCACTAGCCCTTTTCGCAACTGCACTACCTATCATACCCACACCCAAAAGACCTAAAGTTTTTCCATGTACATCAGTCCCTAAATATGGAGTTTGATCAAAAACTTTCCAGTTACCTTTTAAAACGTTGTGATGAGAATATGAGATTCTTCTCCCTAAAGTCAAAATCAGACCCATAGCAAAATCTGCACAAGATTCATGTAAAATTCCAGGGGTATTTCCAATCAAAATACCCTTTTCTGTAGCAGATGATAAATCTATATTGTCATATCCTACAGCTCTAGTAGATACAATTTTTAAATTTTTGGCAGCATTGATCACATCAAAATCTATGGGATCATTTGCTTCAATCATAAAAGCATCACATTCAACAGATTTTTCTATAAGCACTGATTTAGGTGGAGGCGTAGTTTCATTCCAAACCTCAACTTGAAAAAAACTTTTAAGCTTATCTATAGCATCAGGAACTATTGGCCTACTGACAAAAACTTTTTTAGTCAAATTAATTACACCTACTCTCTAAATTTTTCATAAACTTCTTCTTTTGTGGGAACACTATGCTTGATAAAAATATCTTTGCCATTTTTGTCAAAAAACACAAATGTTGGAATCATTTTAGTAGATATTAAGTCACTAATATGATTCCCCACAACAGAGTGAACATCAACTCTATATAACTTGTATTCATTTCTCAATTCAGACTCTAACCTATTCACGATAGGATTCAAGGTTAAACACCCCACTCAATAATCAGAATACATATAAAGAAGATAAGGTGAACCTGAAGAGCGAATATTTTCAAAACTTTGTACAGTTGACATGTCTTCATTCGAATTTTTTTGAATTGATTGGAATAAAATCATAACAATTAAACTTGCAAGAACAAAAACAAGTACGTATTTTGCTGAAAAAAATCTTAACCCTATTAACGAAAAGACAATTAGCAAAAAAGCAGTTGCAAAAATTAAAGAATACTGATTAATAAGGTTATACAAACTACTCTCATTGGTTATAACTACAATTTAAGTCTATAGTTGAGAAAATTTTGTGTCAATCAACCCATCTGTTAACATACCAAATCTCAGAGCATCTCTGAGAATTAATTAAATTATAGAAGGATTTAACCATGTCTGATAAAGCATTAAGAGTAAGTTATGGAGAATATACCTACGAAAGTGTTCCGGAATGGGCTCCTTTACCAAAAGGATGGGAATGGAATCATGTAGTTGGCGTTGCTGTAGATAATGAAGATAGAATTTTTGCATATAACAGAAGTGAACATCCCATAATAGTTTTAGATAAATCTGGAAAAATTCTTGATTCTTGGGGTGAAGGTCAATTCACAAGGGCTCATCATATAGAAATTGGACCAGATGGTTCAATTTGGACAACAGATGTAGGAGACCATACAGTCAGAAAATGGACTATA
>Ga0111541_10000163_pt1 | contig 20765 bp, 19 predicted proteins | sample Knorr_S7_td_DCM__FD_83039 | JGI IMG/M metagenome (GOLD analysis project Ga0111541, IMG submission 83039) | Marine microbial communities from Southern Atlantic Ocean transect - Knorr_S7_td_DCM_ad_131m_LV_B (version 2) (version 2) | ecosystem: Environmental > Aquatic > Marine > Oceanic | place...
TAAAGATAAATATTCGTTTACTTTAGCTTCTAGTTCAATTGCGAGCCCAGTTTCTAGTCCTGTGGTTTGGAAACCTAAGAAAAACTTCCAAGCAAGAGGAAATATAAAATAATAAACTAAGGAAGCCCCTAACGCAAAAAGAACTGGCGTTGCAATTAAAAATGGATAAAAAGCCTTTCTTTCATTTTTATAGAGGCCGGGTGCTGCAAATTTATAAATTTGTGAAGCTATCACAGGAAAAGATATAAATAATGCTGTATAAAAAGAAACCTTTAAATATGTAAAAAAAGCCTCAGTTAAACCAGTATAAATCATTCTAGGATTTTCATATCCCATATCTTGATAAGTAAGTTTCAATGGTTTAACTAAAAAACCATATATATAATCTGCAAAAAAGTATGAAATTAAAAATGCTATAAAAAAAGCAATTACAGCCCACTTTAATCTATCTCTTAATTCTATTAAGTGAGATACCAAAGGCGCTTTCGAATTTTCTACACTATCTTCATCTATATTATTAGCCATATTAAATCTTAGAATTACTAGGTTATTGAACTATCTTTATCTTTATTTTTTACTTCTTCAGCAGTATTAATTTTATTTTCAGCTTCATTATTTTTAGGTATATTATCTTTTGATTCTTCATTCTTATTTAGAGGAATTGGCCAAGCAGAATTTTTTTGAGACTTTTCTTTATCTACAACATCTACTCCTCGAAGCATTTCTGTTAACTCACCTTCAGAATCTATTGTTTCTGTCATACCTTTTGTAAAATCATTTTTTGCAGACTCAATTTGTTTCTTTACTTCATCCAATTCAGAATCTCTAACTGCATCCTCAACAGTATTTTGAAACTCGCGAGATAAAGATTTAAGCTTTCCTAGCCATATACCAACTGTTCTAAGAGCCTTTGGAATATCCTTAGGCCCCACTATAAATAATGCTACAACAGTAATAACTAATATTTCTGTCCAACCTATATCAAGCATACAAGTCTCCTCTTAATCTAGGTAAATATATTAACTGGCTTTAGAGTCTGTATTATTATCTTTATCTTTTGAAACTGATACTGTATCCTTAGCGCTAGCTTCCTCAGTATCCTCTTCTTCCTTCATACCAGTTTTAAAGTTTTTTATTCCTTTTGCCACATCGCCCATTACTCTTGGTAACTTTCCTGCACCAAACAAAATTAATACAATTGCTAAAATTAAAACAATTTGCCAAATACCTATACTCATAAAAATTCCTCCATTTAATAAATTTGATATAAGCTCTAATATATTATGTATATACTTTATTTATTTAATAGGAAACACAAAAGCCCATTCTTTATTAAATAATAATTTATTACTAGATAACACCTTATCCAAAATATTAGAAAATATTAAAAATTTTATATTTTTATTACTTTTATTATCTATTATTATTATCTCCGTTAAAAGACCTAAATATTGATAATTTATAATATGTAATGAGATTGCCTTTCTATTATTTTTCGAGTAACTAAAAGCTTCAGGCCTAATAATTACTTCAAACATTTTATTTTTATTAGGACTTACTCTTATTTTGCCAAATGGTGTATTAAGAACATCATTGATTGATTTTAATTTTATACTAGCTGTTGGTCCAATTAATTTAGTTGAAAAAGGATGTTTAGATTTAGAATATAATTCTTTTGGAGATCCTTGATCTATAATATGTCCATCCAACATAATAATTATTCTATCTGCTAGTCTCATTGCTTCTTGAGGATCGTGTGATACCATTATAGTTGGAGTCTTAGTGCTTTTTAATACCTTTATAATATCTAATGCAATATCAAATTTAGAAGAACTATCAAGTGAGGCAAAAGGTTCATCTAGTAGCATTATATCAGGTTTATTAGCAAGAGCTCTGGCTAATGCAACTCTTTGTTGCTCCCCACCTGACATGGAACTGCTATATCGGTCTTCAAACCCCTCTAAACTTACTTTTTTAAGTAGTTTTTTAATAACAGAATCATATTGATTATTTTTATCAACGGAAAAACCAATATTATGTTTTACAGTTAAATGAGGAAATAATGCAATATCTTGAAATAACATACCTATTGACCTTTTTTCTGTAGGTACATATTTATTTCCAAAAACTATGTTATTACCAACTTTTATTTCCCCACTATAAGGATCTTCAAATCCAGCGATACACCTCAATAAGGTAGTTTTCCCAGACCCACTTGGACCTAAAATACAAATTATTTCATTTGAATATAATTCTAAATTAATTTTTTTTATAGATTTTCCATTTTTATATTGATGGCTTAAATCTTTAATGATTAGTTTTTTTTTCATTTTCATATCTTATACATTGTTTACTATAATTATTCTCTAATTCCCTTTGCTAATATAAATAAAGGTATCAAACATACTATAATAATTGCAAGAAGAGGAATAGCAGCATCACCTAGTCTTTCATCAATAGCATACTCATGTGCCTTTATGGCTAAGGTATTTAACCCAAAGGGCCTAAGAATAATAGTAGCAGGCAATTCTTTAAGCACATCTACAAATACTATTAATAAACCTAAAGATATGCCACCAAGACCTATTCTAGCATTAATCTTAGTTAAAATCTTACTATTGGAAGCACCTAAAACCTTCGCAACATAATCTAATGACTTTGGAATCTTAATAAAAGAACTTTCTACAGAATGCATTGATAATGCTAAAAACCTTACAAGGTATGCAAACAATAGAGCAAACCACGAGCCAGTTAAAATTAAACCAATTGAAATATTAAAATAATAAAGTGAAAAATCATTAATAAAGTTATCTAACCAAGCTAGAGGTATTAGCACTCCTATTGCAGCAACTGCTCCAGGTATTGAGTAACCTAGGCTGGCTATTCTGGCAAAAGGTCCTGCTATCTTTTCATTAGTTCTAACTCCATATATAATTATTATGGCAAATGCTACACATATAAGAGAAGCTAATAACGCTAAACTAAAAGAAGACAGTATTAAATTAAAAAAATTATATATATTAACATTATTAATACTATCTATAGACCAATTAATTAGAGTAATAAGAGGTATAATAAAACCAATTATTATTGGAATACTACAAATAACTAATGCTGCAATTTTTAGAAATTTATTCAGTTTATTTAATTTAAAATTTCTAAAACTTCTAACATCATTAGTATACTCAGATTTACCTCTTAAAGTTTTTTCGATTGTTATAATTAAAGATATAGTTATTAGTAAAATAATAGACAATTTACCAGCTGAAATAATATCTCCTAAATTAAACCATGCTTTATAAATACCTTTTGTAAAGGTCTCTATTCCTAAATAGTCAGCAACTCCGAAATCAGCTAAAGTTTCCATCATAACCAATATTACACCTCCTATTAAAGCTGGTCTGGCTAATGGTATAGAGACCTTATAAAATATTGATCTCAAATTTAATCCTGATACTTTTGCTACTTCAAGATATGTTCCAGATTGAGCAATAAAAGCTTGTCTAGCTAATAAATAGACATATGGATAAAGGCTAAAAATGAAAACAAAAATTGCTCCATATATTGAATAAAAGTTTATACTCTTAATTTCTGTGTTAATTATAAATGAAAATATTACAGTTAAATAACCTCCATAATCTAATAAATCAGAGTATACATACGCCAGAGCATAAGAAGGAATAGCTAAAGGAAGAACTAATAACCATTCTATATATTTCTTAAACGGGAATTTATACATAACAACAAGCCATGCAGAAACAGTACCCAATATTAAAGTTCCTAATGCTGAGAATATTAATAATATTAAAGAATTAATTATATACGAAGTTAATACCGTATTCTTTAAATGGGTCCATGTATCACTACCTGAATGAAAAATAAATAAGAATATAATTATAATTGGAAGAATTACCAATAAACTTAGTATAACCGATAAGTATGCCCAATAGTTTTTAAAAAATATAGTCATTTAATAATTATAAATATAAATTAAAATAATCATATATATATTAAAATTATTTCCAGCCAACCCTATCAGCTAATTTAATAGCTTTAAAAGATAATCGTCCGTATTCATAAATATTTATAGAATCTTCTTTAAATGATCCAAGCTTTTTTAAAACATCAGGAATTTCAATATAATCTACTACAGGATATTCAAAATTAATATTAGAATATATTTCTTGACCTTGATCACTTGCTAAAAATTCAATTAATTTTTTTCCATTATCTGGGTTAGGAGCATTAATTAATAAACCAGCTCCACTTATATTGAAATGAGTACCCATATCTTCGTCATTTGGGAAATAAATACCTAGTGAATCAAATATTCCCTTATTATCTGAATTAAGCATATTAATTATGTAATATGAATTTACTACAGCTATATCGCCTATACCAGCAGCAATTGCCTTAATTTGGTCTCTATCACCTCCTGCAGGGTCTCTTGCAAAGTTATTTACTAAGTCTTTTGCCCAAAGTTCAATATCTCCTTCTCCATATTTAGCAATCATATGTGCAATTAAAGATTGATTATAGACATTACTTGAAGAACGAATTAAAATTCTATTTTTAAAAATTGGGTTAGAGAGAAATTTATAACCTTTAAGTTCATTCTTACTAACTCGATCTAAGGAATAAACGAAAATTCTAGCCCTTAAACTTAAACCAAACCATAGATTATTTTTATCCCTATATTTTGGACTTATCCTACTATTTAATGTATCAGAATCAATCGATTGAAAAAAATTTTCGCTTGATGCCTTCCACAAATTTCCAGCATCAGTTGTAAGTAATACATCTGCAGGAGAGTTTTTTCCTTCTCTTAATATCCTTTGATGTAACTGTGATGATTTAGCTGTAACTAAATTAACTTTTATTCCAGTTTCTTTCTCAAATAATTCTATTAAAGGTTTTATCAAATGTTCTTTTCTAGCTGAATACAAATTAACTTCTTCTGCCCAACATTTTCCTATACAAAAAATTGACACTATTGCTATCATAAATAAATTAATATTTTTCATTTTATTTCCTAATATATTTTCTGACTTATATAATAATTAATGAGATTGACACTTATTCGCAATAATATAACAAAAAATTTGTATTATCTATACAAAAAAAAGATTTAACAAAATTGTAATATTAAAGTTCAGATATATTATCTCTGTTTAAAACTGAAGGGCCAATATTTCTAGCGAGCAAACCAGCAGATTTAAGTTCTGATATACCAGGCAACTCTTTTAATGAAGCTAAACCAAAATGATCTAAAAAATCTTTTGTAGTTCTCCAAGTAGATGGCCTACCAGGTATATTTTTATGCCCTTTTGGTTCTACCCAATTATTATTTAAAAGAACTTCAAGTGAACCTTGACTAACACTAATACCTCTCATATCTTCAATTTCAGCTCGTGTAACAGGTTGATGATAGGCAATTATAGCAAGTATCTCTAATGCTGCTTTAGATAATTTTTTTTGGATAGTTTTTTCAACTTTCATATAATCAGAAATACTACTAGATGTCCTAAATGCTAATGTATCACCATTTTTTTCTAAAACAAAACCGCCTTGCTTATACTTATTTATAAGAAAATCTATTATAGAATCAATATCCTTACATTCAGGCAATCTATTCGATAAATCTTTTACTTTAATTGGCTCCTGACTTGTAAAAATAATGCCCTCAGCTATCTTTATTAATAAATCGTTATTCATAATTAATTAATCTCCAGCTTATTTCTGATAAATATTTCTCCAAATGGATTTAACTGTCTTATCTCAACTTTTCCTTTCTTTGCTAATTCTAAAGTTGCAGAAAAAGTAGCTGCTAATACTGAGCTATTAAAAATATTATCATTAATATCTAAATCTTCTGGTAAAAATAATGATAATTGTTGCCAATCCTTGTCATTATTTAATAGCTTATTCAGTCTCTTCAATGCAGATTCAATAGTCTCTAATTTTTTTATCGGAGGTTTATAATCGTTTAAGTTTTTACTTCTTATGATATTACTATATGAAAATAATAAATCATTTAAATTAGTATTGTCTTCAATATTAATAATTTTAATTTCTTTAGAAATTATACCTTTAGGAAACCTATCAATATATAGTAGATCTAACTCAAATAATTTTTTTCCTGCTTCTCTCATTGATTGTAATCTACTTAATTGAATTCTTAATGCATCAGATAGCTCCTCTCCGCTTAATTGCTCCTCTTCCTCTTCAGGTAACAATATTTTAGATTTTAAGAATGCTAACCATGCAGCCATTACTAAATAATCAGACGCAATTTCTAAATTTAATTTATTAGCATTTTTAACATATGTTAAATATTGTTCAGCTAATTCCAATATAGAAATGTTAAGTAAATCAACTTTTTGTCTACGAGCTAATTCGAGCAGTAAGTCTATAGCTCCTTCAAAACCATTTATATTTAATAATAAAACGTCATCATTTAGAGAATTATCTTTTATTTCTATAGAGGACTCAGAATTTTCATCAATATTATATTTTATTTCTTCCATTTTAACCTTAGAAAATAAGCAAATAAAATAAATTTAACACAACATATATAAATATACCAGATATAAACACTATATATAGCAATTTTAATATTATAAAGAAATACTATAATTTATTTTATTTTCTAAAATATTGCTTAACTCATTCTTATAAGAAGATAAATCAACAGACATATTTATTTTATTAATTCTATCTAAGCTTGATTGTATTTTTTTATATAATCTATCTTCTATGATATTTCCATTTTCAAGCGCTAATTCAGTAGACTTTAATTTGCCAGAACAATGTAATATTATATCATAACCCGCTGAATATATTGATTTTATTTTACTTTTAATAGATCCTGATAAAGCTAGCATTTCAATATCGTCAGATATTAAAATCCCTTTATAATTAAGATCTTTCCTTATGAAAAGATTAGCTAATTTAGATTGAGTGATAGGCCATTTATTATCTATATTTTTATATAAAATATGTGCCGTCATAGCCATTGGCATATTATATAAAGCTTTAAATGGGATAAAATCCGATTTTTGAAGCGTACTTAACTCTTCATTTATTATAGGTAGAGATAAATGACTGTCAGAAGAAGCTTTGCCGTGTCCAGGAATATGTTTAATCACTGGTAAAACACCTGAATCAATTAAAGCATTTGAAGCTGCTTCACCTAATAGTGAGACTATATGAGGATCTGATGAAAAAGATCTATCTCCAATAACAGAATGAGTTTTTAAACTTTTTACATCTAAACAAGGGGCACAGTTTACATTTATACCAATATTATTAAGGTCACTGCCCAAAAGATAATAATTTAAATATACGGCTCGTAAAGCGTCGTTTATAGACTTTTCTGCCAAATAGCCAAATATATCTGCAGCCGGATAATCAGGACAATTAGGTTGTTTTAATCTTTGAACCCTTCCACCTTCTTGATCAATAAAAATAAGGCAATGAAAACCTAATATTTTTCTTATATGAATAATTAATTTTTTTAATTGATTGTTATTTTTAATATTTCTACTGAATAATATTATACCTAAAGGCAGATAATATTTTAAAAGAGATATTTCCTCTTTTGTTAGAGATAAACCAGCAATTCCTATTATGATACTTTTTGCATTTCTCATTAAGTATTATTTGTCCTTAACTATTAAACACTCATTATTAACCAATTTAAGATCTATACATATTGAATATATATCTTTATTATCTTGAAATGGACCAAGTCTAATTCGGTAATAAATTCCTCTTTCCTTTAAATCCGCAGAAGTTATATAAAATTTCAAATCCTTGACCAATTTTGAATTATCTTTTTTGAAATTTTCTACAAATAGATTTGCTTTTTCAATTGTCTTGTAAGCACCTAGTTGCAAGTAAATATAATTTGATACTCCCATTTCCTCACTTACTGTATTTTTAGCTTTATTTATATTTGTATTTTTTTGTTCAGAAATAATTTTGTTTTTATCATCATCATTTGGTAATAATCTTTCTCTTGTAATATCATATATTTTAAGAGATTCTCCGTTAAAGTTCTTCCCTTCCTTATCAGTAGGAGAAAATTTATATTGGTCTTTATCACCATCTATATAGATAATCTGATCATTATTCGAAAATAAATTAGGAATATACTCATAACTAATAGCTCCTAAAATAATTAAAACAATTAAAATTATAATCTTTTTTAACATCTATTAATCCAATTAAGATAACTTTTCTGCTGGCTTAACTCCTAGTATTGATAAACCAGAGGATAAAATTATCTTAACAATTTTTGCTAAGGACAACCTTGCTATTGTTAAATCTTTATTACTATCATTAATGAATCTTAAACTTGGGTTATCATTTCCATGTGACCAAAAACTATGAAAAGCTCCAGCTAACTCATTTAAATAAAATGTAATCCTATGAGGTTCATTTGCTCTTGTAGCCGCTTCAACCTGTCTAGGCCATTTAGATATAAGTTTAATTAAGTTTATTTCTGAAATATTTTCTAGTAATTTAAAATTTATATTATTTAAATCATCTCTTAAATCAATGCCATGTATTTTTGCTTTTTCATAAAGTGAATTAATTCTTATATTTGCATATTGTACATAATAAACTGGATTATCTTTAGATTGCTCTTTTACTTTAACTAAGTCAAAATCTAAAGGGGCATCATTTTTTCTAGTTAACATTATAAATCTTAATACGTCAGGACCAACAGTATCTATTACATTTTTCATAGTGACAAAATTTCCTGCCCTTTTAGACATTTTTACAGGCTTTCCACCTTTACTCAAGTTTACTAACTGACACAATTTTACATCAAAATTTATTTTTAAATCTGAAACTGTTTTTACTATTCCTTCAATTCTTTTTATATATCCTCCATGATCTGCACCCCATACATTTATTATAGAAGTATAATTCCTTTTATATTTATCATAATGATAAGCAGCATCAGCTGCAAAATAAGTCCATGTATTATCAACCTTTTTCAAAGGTCTATCTAGATCATCTCCAAATAAAGTAGACTTAAAAAGTAGTTGAGGCCTACTCTCCCAATCATCATTTTTCTGTCCTTTAGGAGCTTCCAATACTCCTTCATATATTGAATTTTTCTTACTTAATAATTCAACTACATTGTCTATTAAACCATTTGACTTTAGACTCTTTTCTGAAACAAAATTATCATGATGAATATTTATTAAAGATAAATCATTCCTTATTAAATGCATCATTGCATTAATACTATATTCTTTGAAAACCTCTATCCACTCTAATTCTTTTAAAGAAATAAATTTATCTCCAAACTTATCAATTATGCTTTTTGCAACAGGTATTAAATATTCTCCAGGGTATAAATCATCTCCAAAAATAGGTTCTTTATCTTTTAGTATTTCTATATATCTAATATAAACTGATCTTGCTAAATTTATTATTTGCTGTCCAGCATCATTAATATAATACTCTCTGGTCACATTATAGCCTGAATACTCAAGTAAATTTGCTAATGAATCACCAAATACAGCTCCTCTTGCATGACCAATATGCATAGGGCCAGTTGGATTGGCTGATACATATTCTATATTCACCATTGCAGATTTACCATAATCACTTTTACCATAATGATTTTTTAGATCTAAGACATTTTTGCAGCATTCATAAAATATAGATTTATTTAAAAATAGATTAATAAAACCAGGACCCGCGATCTTAACTTCATCTATATAATTATTTTTTTTGAGAAGTATTCCAATATTTTCAGCCAATTCTCTAGGATTTCTATTTAAAGCTTTGGAAGACAATAAAGCTATATTAGTAGATATATCCCCATGTATTTCTTCTTTAGGCGGCTCTGCAGTAATCTTATCAAGTATTTTTTTATCATTTATTCCGAAAGATTTTGCAGCTTCTATTATTATAGATCTAATATTTTCAAATATATTCACTTTTTAATCCATTTATACGTTACTAATTATCTATCGCGTTTATCATACAAAGAAGTTCCGGTCCAACCTCCATGCAGATCATAAAGCCTTTTATGTTCCATAACAGCATATCTATCTGTCATTCCAGCTATATAATCTGATATAGTTCTATATAGCTCTCTATCAGTATTGACATTATCTGCTATTTCTCTCCACTCTAATGGCAAGATAGAAGTATCATTAGAAAAAGCATTAAAAAGATCTTCCACAATACTCTTTGCCTTTAATGTCATTCTATTTACAATTGTATGTTTATACATTTTTTCAAAAAGAAACTTTCTCAAATTTTGATTATCATTAAACATGTTTTTAGAAAAACAGATAACTTTATTGTTGTAATTTCTTATATCCTCTACCGACCTAAAATTATTTTCATTAATTATTTTTTTATATGCACTAATTACATCTTCTATCATAATATTGATTAAGTTTCTTATAGTCTCATGAATTAATCTCTTATTTTCAATATTTTTCCACTTTTTTCTATTATTAAGTATAACTTGACCTACGTGTTCAATATTTTCTAGCGCCTCTAAGTTAAATAACCCAGCTCTTAAGCCATCATCAATATCATGGTTACAATAAGCAATATCATCAGAAATAGCCGCCACTTGTGCCTCAGGCCCAGCAAATTTATCTAAATTTAAATTTAAAGAAGAATTATTTTTTTTAATTAACTTTTGATAATCTTTTATCACTGTTGGTATATTATTTTTTAACGGCCCGTTATGCTTAACAATTCCTTCTAATGACTCCCAAGTTAAATTTAAACCATCAAATGCAGCATACTTTTTTTCAAGTTTTGTAACTATTCTTAATGTTTGTGCATTATGGTCAAAACCACCCTTATTTTTCATTGCCTTATTAAGGGCTTCTTCTCCTGCATGTCCAAACGGGGTATGGCCTAAATCATGAGCTAAAGCAATAGTTTCTGCTAAATCTGAATCAAGATTTAAACGAGTAGCTATAGTTCTAGCTATCTGTGCAACTTCTATAGTATGAGTCAAACGAGACCTAAAATTATCACCTTCATGTTGAACAAAAACCTGAGTTTTATGTTCTAATCTTCTAAATGCTGCCGAGTGAATTAGACGGTCTCTGTCCCTCATAAAAGGGTTTCTATAGGAAGATTCTGATTCTTTAAAAAAACGACCTTTACTCTTAACGTATTCAGTTTTATATAAATTTAATTTACCCATATTTAAAATAAATCTTCCTTAAATTATTATTTATATATATACATAACTTGAAATAATATAAAATTGAACTAACATTATAAATATATTATCAACTAATAACGAGTTTTCTATGCAAGAATTAACTATAACAAAAAATGCCCTAGAAAGAATAAAACTTATTCAAGAAAAAGAGGGCAATGGCTTTTTAAGAATAACTGTAGATGGTGGTGGCTGCTCTGGCTTCTCTTATTCTTTTAATTTTGACAATAAAACATTACAAGATGATATTATTGCTTCTACAGACAAAGATGGAAAACCTGCATTAGTTACCGATAATGTGTCTATTAATTTTCTAGCAGGGTCTGAAATTACTTGGAAGGAAGACTTGAGTGGAGCTTCTTTTACAATAGATAATCCTAATGCAACATCTAGCTGCGGTTGTGGTACCTCTTTCTCGGTAACTTAATATGAAAATAGCTACATGGAATGTAAACTCAATCAGAGTTAGACTCCCTCATGTAAAAGATTTCCTTAGTACGAGAAAACCAGATGTTATGCTTTTACAAGAGTTAAAAGCTCAAGATAATGACATACCTGTATCCGATTTAGAAGATCTAGGATACAATGTAATTTTTAAAGGTCAAAAAGCATATAATGGTGTAGCTATTTTATCTAAACACCCAATAAGTGATATAATTACAAACTTGTATAGTGATGAAAATGCTAGATATATTGAGTGTTGGATAGATGCAAAAAATAGTGGATTTAGAGTGGCATCAATTTATCTACCAAATGGTAACCCAATAAATACTGAAAAATTTTCATATAAAATAGAATGGATGTCAGAATTATCAAACCATGTAAAAAAATTACTGGATAATGAAGAAAAAATAATATTAGGAGGAGATTTTAACGTTTGCCCAGAAGATAGAGATGCTTCAAACCCAGAAATGATGAAAAATGACGCCTTATTCCAACCAGAATCAAGGGCTAAATTTAGGGAAATTCTTAATTTAGGCTATTATGATGCATGGAGATCAATATACCCAAATAAAACTAATTGGAGTTATTGGGATTATGGTAGAGCGTTTGAACAAAACAAAGGTTTAAGAATTGATCATTTTTTACTTTCACCTTCTGCTATAGATAAACTTGAAGCAATTGAAATAGATACGTATCATAGAGCTTTAGAGAAACCCTCAGATCATGCGCCAGTTATAATAAACCTTACTGACTAACTAAATGATCTTAGTAAATAAAGACAAAATACTATATTTTAAGAAAAAAAAGTATAGATGTTCAGTAGGTCTAAATGGATTTACTAAAAATAAAATAGAAGGAGATAAAAAAACTCCAATAGGCAAATACAGTTTTGGTAAATTATTTGTTAGAACAGATAAGATTAAAAACCTTAATACTAAGTTTAAATATATACCAATAAGAAAAGATATGGCTTGGTCAGATGATTCTAATAAATCAAATTACAATAATTTAATAAAAACAAAAAATAAGCATAAAGAGAGTCTTTATCGCGATGACAATCTGTACGATTTAATTCTTGTTATTAATTATAATATGAACCCGGTATTACCTAATAAAGGAAGCGCCATATTTCTGCATATATCTAGTGATGATTATAAGCCTACGGAAGGATGTGTTGCAATTGCAGTTAATGACTTTATAGAAATATTAAAAACACTAAAACCAGATGACAAAATTAATATTTTAAAATAATAATTATATATTTTAATTAACTATAATTTTAAGCAAGGTACCTTCAGGTAAAATTTCCTCACTATCCATATTCAAACCATTCATGATCTGTAGAATTTTTAATTTATTTTTTTCTAATGCCATTTGATTTGCTAGTTTAGAGGCTGTATCACCTTTTTGTGTCTTATAAATACTTATAAATTTTGGTCTACCAAGTATTCTTTCATCTTCACTTAACTCATGAATACTTCGCGCAATTTTATCTGCCTGATTTTCATAATCTATCTTGGATTGTGGTTTTAATAGTATAGAAAATCTCCAAACTCTATCATTAGCCCAATTGATCAAATATGTTTTTCTATTATATTCACTACCTTCATATCTAATTAATCTGTTTTCTTTAAATAAAATTGCGTTTTTATTATCGATAATAACTTCTTCATATGCAGTTATATTTGATCTTAGATAATTGGATTCAGCAATTTCAAGTAATGATAATTTTTCTTTATTTAATAATCCATCAAAAATAACTATTACTTCTTTATTTTTATTAAAAGCAATTACATTATTATTATTATTTTTAATCTTATAATTTGATGGAGTGTTAAATGAAAAATTTAGTTCTAAATGATAAAAATTATTATTTTTAACTATTCCATGTTGAGAATTATTTCCATAAATCATGCCATCTATAGCATTTAAAAAAACATCTCTATTTATTATATTTGCTGAACTATTATTGATATATCCTTTAGAAGCTTTCATTCTATCTGTAGTTTTTGGGTGTGTTGCAAATATTGAACTAATTATATCACCATCATTTTTTGATGAAATTTTAGTTAATTCATTTAACCTATTCAGAAACCTATAAGAACCATATGGATCATATTGAGACTTAATAATATATCTTATACCTAATTTATCTGCTTCAAGTTCTTCTGATCTACTAAATGCAGATAAAACTCCTTGTAAACCAATATTTGTTGCATTTGTTATTATGGGCTGACCTACAACAATACTTAATAGATCTAATCCAACATTTGATAAAGTAGATTTAGCATGTCTTTGAGCTGTATGTCTTGCAGTGACATGAGCTATTTCATGTCCTAATACGCTTGCAATTTCTGACTCATCATTTGCAAGCGATAATAAACCTCTAGTAACATAAATATAACCTCCTGGAAGAGCAAAAGCATTAACTAAAGGATTATCTAATATTGTAAAAGTCCATCTAATATCTGGCATTTCAGAATTTAATGCAATTTTATTACCTAAATTGCTAACATATTCCTTTAACGCTTGATCATCATAGATGCCTCCAAAACTTTTAATTATATTTGGATGTTCTCTTGCTCCTATATTATTTTCTTCTTCTGGAGATAAAATTACTAACTGTCTCTCTCCAGTCGCAATATTTTTTGCACAAGCAGAAATAATAATTATAAAAACAATTAAAAAAATATAATATATAAATTTATATTTATATTCAGAAGTCATTTTTTAATTAATTATATATCGGCGTAACACTGCTTTTCTTCTTTTGCGCCTGGATGAGTTACAGCTCCTTTTAAAGCAGATCCAACTAATTGTGAATACTTCCAAATTTCTCCGGAACCATATTCATGCTCGCGAGGTTTCCAGTCTTTCTTTCTGTTTTTTAATTCCTCATCTGAAAGATCAACACTCAACTCACCAGTATCAGAATCTATTGTTATAATATCTCCATCTTTAATAAGAGCAATTGTTCCTCCAACTGCTGCTTCAGGGCCCACATGTCCAACACAAAAGCCTCTAGTTGCACCAGAAAAACGTCCATCTGTAATTAGAGCAACTTTTTCTCCCATCCCTTGTCCATAAATAGCAGCAGTAGTAGCCAACATTTCTCTCATACCAGGTCCTCCTTTAGGCCCTTCATATCTTATTACAAAAACGTCACCTTCCTTATAATTTCTCTCATTAACCGCTTTATATGCATCTTCTTCACAATCGAATACAATTGCAGGTCCTACGTGCTTTGTTCTTGTCATGCCAGCAACTTTAACTATAGCGCCTTCCTCAGCCAAATTACCTCTTAATCCAACTACACCTCCAGTAGGAGTAATAGCATTTTCAACTTTATAAATTACATCTTGCTCCTCAGGAAATGTAATATCAGCTAAATTCTCTTCCATAGTTTTTCCAGTTACAGTCATGCAATCACCATGAATATATCCTGCTTCAAAAAGAGCTTTAAGTATTACTTGAACACCCCCTGCCTCATGTAAATCTTTAGCAACATACTTTCCTCCTGGCTTTAAATCTGCAATATAAGGAGTAGATTTAAATATTTCTGCTACAGCAAATAAATCAAAATCAATACCTGCTTCATTTGCCATAGCTGGCAAGTGAAGTGCAGCATTTGTTGAGCCACCAGATGCAGCAACAACTCTAGCTGCATTTTCAAATGACTTTCTAGTAACTATATCCCTTGGTCTTAGGTTTTTTTCAATTAAAGTCATAACCTGTTTACCTGCAGCTAATGCATATTCATCTCGAGACTCATAAGGTGCAGGAGCACCTGTACTGTTAGGCAAAGCAAGTCCTATCGCTTCACTTACACAAGCCATAGTATTTGCTGTAAATTGCCCTCCACATGAACCAGCAGACGGACATGCTGCTCTTTCAATTAAATCTAATTCATCAGCATCTATGATACCAGCATCATTCTGTCCCACCGCTTCATAAACATCCTGAACTGTTAAATCTCTTCCCTTATGTTTACCAGGCATTATAGAGCCACCATAAATAAAAACACTTGGAATATTCAATCTTAACATAGACATCATTACGCCAGGCAAAGATTTATCACAACCTGCAACTCCAACTAAACCATCATAACAATGCCCTCTCACTGATAACTCTATTGTATCAGCAATTGCTTCTCTACTAGCTAAAGAAGCTTTCATACCTTGATGACCCATAGCTATTCCATCTGTAACTGTGATAGTAGTAAATTCTCTAGGAGTTCCATCAGCACTTGTAACTCCTTTCTTAACAGATTGAGCCTGTCTACGAAGAGTAATATTACAAGGAGCAGATTCATTCCAAGTTGTTGCAACGCCTATAAAAGGCTGATGAATTTGCTCAGTGGTTAGATCCATAGCATAATAAAAAGACCTATGTGGAGCCCTACCAGGTCCTTCAGTAACATGCCTACTTGGTAATTTATCTTTATCAAATTTTTTCATAATACCCCCTTATAATATTTTTTTACTTAAGCTTATTAATAGCTGCTTGCAATCTTAAAATTTTATTTTCAAATACATCTTTTTTACTATTTTGCTCCTTTATAACTTCTTTAGGAGCTTTATTTATAAAATTCTTATTTGATAATTTATTATCTATAATAGATACATCATTTTTTAGCTTATTTAAATCTCTATTTAGTCTATTTAACTCCTCTTCAATATTAATTATACCTTTAAGAGCAACATAAAAAGTAGCATTATCAACTAATATTTGAGCAGAATTTTTAATTTCTTCTTGAGTATTTATTATATCTCCTACTTTAGAAATTCTAAATAACACCTCTTTATTATTTTCTAAATAATCAACATAATCTTTATCTATAGAATTATAATAAATATTAATCAGAGACTTAGATGGAATATTTAACATGGACCTTAAAGATCTAATTTCACTAATAAATTTTATAACCCATTCTATTTCTATATTATTATTACTTAATTCAATATTATCTTCTTCTTCACTTGGCCATTTGGTAATTGCTAATATATCACCAAATTTATGAATATTACTGAATAAATACTCAGTATTAAATGGAATTATTGGATGTAAAATAATAAGAATTTTACTAAAAACATATGAAGTAATATTTTTAACTTCTATATTATTTAAATTCTTCTCATTTGATAAAATTGGCTTAACTATTTCTAAATACCAATCACAAAAGTTATGCCAAACAAACTGATATATTTTATTTGCCGCTTCATTAAACCTATAAGATTCAATATCTTTAGCTACACTATCTGCTGTTTTATATAATAAATTTAATATCCATTTTGATACAGGCATCTTTACTAATTTTAGATCAAAACTTTTATCATAAGCACAGTTATTAATTTCTATAAATCTAGATGCATTAGTTATTTTTGTAATAAAATTTCTATATCCCACTATTCTATCTTCTGCTAATTTAATATCTCTTCCTTGAGTAGCTAAAGCAGTTAATGTAAACCTAATAGAGTCTGTGCCATATTTATCCATTAAGATTAATGGGTCTACAACATTTCCCTTAGATTTAGACATTTTGTTACCTTTAGAATCTCTAACTAAAGCATGGACATACACTTCTTTAAAAGGGGGTTTTTTCATGAAATGGATGCCCATCATCATCATTCTTGCTACCCAAAAGAAAATAATATCAAAACCTGTAATTAATATATCTCCTGGATAATACTTGACTAATTCAGGGCTTTTATTAGGCCAGCCCAATGTAGAAAAAGGCCATAATCCTGATGAAAACCATGTATCTAAGACATCAGGGTCTCTCTGTAATTTTTCATCCTTTCCATATTTCTCTAGAGCCTTCTTTTTTGCTATTTTTTCAGATTTTTCAACAAATATATGTCCATCAGGGCCATGCCAAGCAGGAATTCTATGTCCCCACCACAATTGTCTAGAAATACACCATGGCTCAATATTATTCATCCATTCAAAAAAAGTATTTTCCCATGATTGAGGAACAAACTTAGTTTCTCCATTTTTAACAGCTTTTATAGCTGGAATAGATAACTTTTTAGCATCAACAAACCACTGATCTGTTAAATATGGCTCAATGATAGTTTCAGACCTATCTCCATAAGGCACCATGTGAATAGTTTCTTCAATTGATTCAAGAAAACCAAGTAAATCCATTTCATTTACAATTTTTTCCCGTGCCTCTAACATAGAGAGACCTTGGTATTTTCCAGGTGTATTTTCATTAAGAGTTCCATCGTTATTCATAATATTTATACTATCCATGTTATGTCTTTTACCCACTTGGAAATCATTAAAATCATGAGCTGGTGTTATTTTAACAGCACCTGTACCTTTTTCTGGGTCAGCATATTCATCAGCAACTATTTCAATTTCTCTATTAACTATAGGCAATAAAACCTTTTTGCCTATAAATTTAGTATAACGTTTATCAGTAGGATGCACTGCAACACATGTATCACCCAACATAGTTTCTGGCCTTGTTGTTGCTACAATTATATATTTATCGGTATCAACTATTGGGTATTTAAAATGCCAATAATTACCCTTTTGTTCTTTTTGTATTACTTCTAGATCAGAAATAGCAGTTTCCAGTTTTGTATCCCAATTTACTAGTCTTTTATCTCTGTATATGAGGCCTTCTTTATAAAGGCTAACAAAAACCTCTATAACAGCTTCAGATAATCCTTCATCTAAGGTAAACCTTTCTTTACTCCAATCGGCACTTGCACCTAAACGCTTTAGCTGATTGATAATAGTACCGCCTGATTTGTCCTTCCATTCCCATACCTTCTTTAGAAATATTTCTCTGCCAAGTTCAACCCTGGATTTATTACCATCTTTTAATAATTGTTTCTCCACAACCATTTGTGTAGCTATACCTGCATGATCCGTTCCAGGTTGCCATAACACATCTTTCCCCTTCATACGCCAATAACGGACTATAACATCTTGTAATGTCATATTTAAAGCATGCCCTATATGAAGACTACCTGTAACATTTGGCGGCGGCATCATGATTACTAAAGGTTTTTCTTCAGAATCAACTTTTGAAGCCATAATTTTATTATTAGTCCAATTATTATGTGAATAATCTTCGATAGATTTATTTAGATCACTAATATCTATATTTTTATTACTATTACTCATAAAACATTTACATTATTATTTTTTATCTTTAATTGTATTAAATGATTTTTTAATATCATCACTTATTAAACCAGACATATTAACATTAATCCAATCTTGAATATCAGGTTTTATAATATTTCTAATATTTTTTTTCATAGTAATGAGTCTATAGTCCATATTTTTATATGGCGAAGGTTCGATTACATCTGTTAAAATAAGTATATCATCTCTAGTATGTTTTTTAACAGGTAGCTTTCTTTTTTTAATTTTATTTTTTTTAGTTTTTGAATTTAGAAGAGCATCTTCAAGCTCTTTCATAGCAGAAGTAATATTTTTTTTAGATCCTTTTTTTGTAACCATTTTTAAAGAACTTAATTATTATCTAAAAAATTCAGTAATAGCATATCATTATTACCAGATAACTCTTTCATTTTATTATAATATTCATCACTATCATAAAATGATGATACAGGTAAATCCAATCCTCTTGCAGTCATTCCACCTATAACTTCAAGTAATTCATAATTAGCAATATAACGATTTATATTAGCTCTAATTAGATTTGCCTTAGCCATAAACAACTCATTCTCTGCATCAAGAACATCTATTACAGTTCTTGCACCAACATTTTCTTCCTGAACCACTCCATCTAAAGCAATTTCGTTTGCTCTAATAGAAGATTTAAAGGCTGCTATTTGAGAATTAAGACTTTCAATATTATTCCAAATTAACATAGCTTTTTCTGCTTCTTTTCTTAGTATGTCATCAATTTCTGCATTAGACTTATTTAGTTTTTCTCTATACTTTCTAATAGAAGCCTTATCCTTACCACCTTTATACAGAGGCATCTTAATTTTTGCAGATACATCAAAATATCTTTGCTCTTCAAAGAAAGTATTAGGATCCCATGCTTGATTAGCACTCGCTTGAATATCTACAGATAATGACATTTCTTTAAGGGCTAATTTTAATTCCTCTTCAGCGATAAGCTTCATTTTTCTAGCATTAATTACGTTAGGGTTAGATTTTTTAACTTCATCAATTAAACTTTGCAAATTCTGAGGAATTACAGGCATATCTTCTGGATAAAAAACATCATCAGGTTCCAAACCTATTTCTGAAAAAAATACTGCTTTTGCAGAATTCAAATCTGCCTCTGCCTTTACTAAATTAGCATTTGCATCAGATAGTCTTGCTTCAGCCTGTGAAACATCGGTAATAGTCAGATCACCTACATCAAATCTATCCTTAGTTGCCTCTAATTGCCTTTGAATAACATCCTTATTTTTAATGGCCACATCTAAAAGATCTTGCTCTTTTAATAAATTAAAATATGCCTTAACAGCATTAAGTAAAACTTGGTTTTCAATAATGGCAAGTTTTGAGATATTTGCATTTAATTTTGTATCTGCAATTTTTATATTTTGATTTGTTTTACCACCATCATATATTTTTTTTGATATCACTATACCAACTGATACAGGTAAATTATTATCTGTTTTTGAAGCAGTACTAGTTTTAGTAGTAACTATATTTTTACCCATAGAACCATCTACATATACCTGAGGTTTCCAGCCTGATAGTGCCTCTGCTACATCTTCACTTAGTACTCTATCTCCAATTCTTTCTGCAAATAATAAAGGATGATTAGAATAAGCATTAGCAAGTGAAATATTAATACTTTGAGCTTTAATATCCGCACATGTAAATATTATAGCTATAATAATTGTAGGAAAAATTAACATAAAACTTTTATTTATATTTAATCTAAACATTCTTTATCTCTCTGATTAATCTCTAAGTTACTAATTAGCTATAAGTAAGATTAAAAATTTCTAAAAATTAAATCCTTCTTTTTTACTAAAACCTTCCATAAAGGGTACTTCTACATCAAATATATTAGAACTACTAATTATATCTTTATTTTTTTTAAATACAACAGCCTTTCCACAAGATTTAATATTATTATGATTTTTCACAA
>Ga0111541_10000165_pt1 | contig 20756 bp, 16 predicted proteins | sample Knorr_S7_td_DCM__FD_83039 | JGI IMG/M metagenome (GOLD analysis project Ga0111541, IMG submission 83039) | Marine microbial communities from Southern Atlantic Ocean transect - Knorr_S7_td_DCM_ad_131m_LV_B (version 2) (version 2) | ecosystem: Environmental > Aquatic > Marine > Oceanic | place...
CATGGTTAATATACCTAGGACCAATAACCATTCTTTACGGTCTAACAGTTCATTTGCTTTTCCACGGGGTCAACGAACCTCTTTTGTTTAAATACACAATATCAATGATAGTGTCCCTTATTCTCGATTGCCTTTTAGCCATAAAGCTTGACACAATACTAAATCCAGCATTACCTCTTTCCAAAAAATTAGACTCTGCAGACAATTATCCAGCTTGGATATCAATCTTTCTTCCGGCTGTAGGTTTAGGGTTGCTTTCTGGATCAACATACAAATTAATGACGGAAAGTAGCACTTGGTGGATGCCTTTGGGCATAGGTTTGCCAGCATTAAAGTTGATAATACTATTTGTATTGACTTCAATCGAGAAGAAAAGACTTCTTAATTTAAGATAAATTTGATTTGACTTTTAATATTTCAGCCAAAATTGAAATTGAAATCTCAGAAGGGTTTTTTCCACCTATATTCAATCCAATAGGGGCATGAACCTTATCGAGTGATGCTGGATTCAAGCCTTCACTCTTGAGCTCTTTCCACATCTTGACTACCTTGCTTTTGCTCCCAAGCATTCCAATATAGGATTGTTGCTTTTCGGCATAATTCTTCACAAGAATCTTATCAGTCGCATGACATCTAGTCAAAATCACTAAAAATGAACTGAGTTCAATTTCAGGTATGCCTTTTATCCATTTTGGATCCGTGTGAACAAGGTTAACATTCTCCCAATCGTAAAAATCCTGCTTGTCTAAAAAAGACTTCCTATCATCAATCAAAAAAATATTGAAAATGTCTAAATCAGAAGCGACTTTTGCTAATTTTGAACCAACATGACCTGCCCCAAATATAAATAATTTTGGCGGTGGTTGCACTGATTCAATCAAAACAACAGCCTCGCCAGAACAATACATGCCTAAATCTTTAATATTTAATTTATAGGTTTTTTGAATAATTCTTTTACCCGAGTTAATTAAATGAACTGCATCAGATATAACTTCAGCTTCAAAAGGGCCTCCTCCAATGGTGAAATCAATGCTTTTATCCTTGTAGACAATCATGGCTGTGCCAGGCTTCTGGGGGGCATGTCCGTTTACTAGAATTAATTTCGCAATAGCAAAAGCTTTGCCTTTCTCCAATAAACAAACAACCTTCTTTCTAAAATTAAAATTATTCATATTTGTCAACACTGATAATAAAATTTATAATAGCACTATAGCACTTACTTATGACATATAGCACTTACTTATGACATTAATTCCATTTCCAAATAAAAAAATCGGCAAGAAAATTGTTGAATTCAACATAAACAATGAAATTGTTGAGCTAGCAATAAAGCCCAATGATCTACTTTTAGATGTCATCAGATACAAGTTAAATCTGACAGGTACCAAAAGGGGATGTGACATGGGTACATGTGGATGCTGTACAGTTCTGATAGATGATAAGCCTGTACTGTCATGCTTAACACTCGCCATGCAAGTTCAAAACAAAAAAATTAAAACGATCGAATCTCTTCAGGAAAATGAAAATATGCATCCTGTTCAAGAATGCTTTCATACAGAGGGGGGAAGTCAGTGTGGATTTTGCACACCTGGTTTCATAATGACAAGCTTCGCTCTTCTTAAGGAGAACAATAATCCAACAAGAGAAGAGGTCAAAGAAGCTATTTCTGGCAATATGTGTAGATGTACAGGTTATATAAAAATTGTTGATTCCATAAAAAAAGCCTCGGAGAAAATAAGAGGAAAAGAATCAAAATGAGCCATACGGTTGGTAAAAAAACACCTTTGGTTGATGGAGCTCAAAAAGTAACTGGAAGAGCTGTTTATATTGATGATATTGTTTTGCCAGGAAAAGTGATGCTTATAGGCAAGATACTCAGAAGTCCTTTTGCTCATGCCAAAATAAAAAAAATTGACTATTCTCAAGCAAAAAAATTAAAAGGAGTTTTTGCAGTAGCAACTGCAAAAGATTCTGAAAATAGATTTGGAGTACTGCCTATAACAAAAGATGAAACTGCTTTTGCAATTGATAAAGTTACATTCATAGGAGACCAAATTGCAGCTGTGGCAGCAACAGATGAGGAAACAGCAATTAGAGCTCTTGACTTAATAAAGGTTGAATATGAAGAACTGCCTCCAATCTTAAAGCCTGAAAAATCTTTAGCGCCGATAAGTCATCCTGATCAAAAAATACAACCTTGGTCAAAATACGAAGGCAACATATTTAAAACAGTCAACCAAAGCTTTGGAGATGTAGAAAAAGCTTTAAAGGAATCTGCAGTAGTGAAAAATGGTAAGTTTTCATTCAATGGCGTTACGCATGCTTTTACAGAACCGATGGGCGTTATAGCAAATTATGGATCAGACAAAAAACTGACTATGTGGAGTTCGACTCAGGTTCCACATTACCTTCATAGAGCACTTTCTGAAGTTATGGAAATGCCGATGCATCGTATAAAAGTAATAAGGCCTTATGTTGGAGGTGGCTTTGGTGGAAAAAGTGATCCTTTTCCTCATGAAATGGCAGCAGCGATACTCTCTAAAAAAACAGGAAAACCTGTAAAAATACTATTTGACAGAGATGAAGTTTTTATAAGCAATCATGGCAGGCATCCAACAAAAACAGAAATGCAAATGTCAGCAACAAAGGATGGAGAATTTACATCTCTTGAAATTGATGCTTTAATTGATGGGGGAGCCTGGGGAAGTTTTGGTGTTATTACAACTTATTACAATGGAGTATTAAGTTTAGGCCCATACAAAATAAAAAATTTCAACTACAACGGAAATAGAGTTTATACAAACAAACCTGCATCAGGTGCAATGAGAGGTCATGGAGCAGTAAATTCAAGATTTGCAGTAGAGACCCTAATAGATGAAATTGCTGAAGATATTGGTTTTGACCCTTGCGACTTAAGGATTCAGAATGCCTATGAGCCAAATTCAATAACCGCAAATGGCTTTCGTATAACTTCTTGCGGCATAAAAGAATGCATAGAAAAGGTGAAAATTGCCTCAAACTGGGATAAAAAATTCAAAAAAATGCCTTACGGAAAAGGTATTGGTATAGGTTGTGGATTTTATATTTCAGGCAGTGCTCTTCCTATCAATTGGGAAAGAATGCCTCAATCAACAGTACATGTAAAAATTGATTTTGACGGAGGTGTAACTGTTCATTCTTTAGCTGCAGAAATTGGACAAGGTTCTGATACTGTATTGGCTCAATGTGTAGGAGAAGTTCTTAAATGTGACATGTCAAGAATCAGAATATACTCAAAAAATACAGATACTGCTCCAATAGATCTTGGCTCATATTCCTCAAGAGTAACATTCATGGCTGGACTTGCTGCAAAAAGAGCAGCTGAAGAGATAAAAAAACAAATATTGAATGCAGCTTCAAAAATAATGTCTTCTCCAGTTGAGAATCTTGAACTTCGGAATGATCAAATCATAGAGCTAAAAACCAAATCATCAATTAGCTTCAATGAAGCAGTTAGAGAGGCATTGCATGACTCTGGAGCACTGCATGGAAAAGGCCATTATCAAGCTCCAAACCTCAACCCTGGCTTACCTAGAGTTAATGAATTAAGAGGTAAAGAATCTGAAAAAGGAGCTCCAATGGGGGGATCTCATAAAGGCGCTGCAGCAGGGCTGTCTCCTTCATACTCAATGGGAGCTTATGTTTGTCAACTGGAAGTTGACCCAGAGACCGGACTCGTAAATGTTGAAAAAGTATGGGCTGCTCACGATTGCGGAAAAGCATTAAACCCACTCGCTGTTGAAGGTCAAATTGAAGGCTGTATTCATATGGGGCTGGGACAGGCTTTAATGGAATCTTTTGACTACAACAGAAATACAGGGAGGATAGAAAATCCAAATTTCCTTGACTACAGATGCATACCTCCAACAATGATGCCTGATGTTGATGTCTTCATGGTCGAATCAGCAGACCCTGAAGGTCCATTTGGAGCAAAAGAAGCTGGTGAGGGCCCAATATTGCCTATACTGCCTGCTGTAGCCAATGCAATTTATGATGCAGTTGGAGTAAGGCTTCGCAACCTTCCAATGACTCCTGAAAAAATAATCTCAGCAATAGCTAAAAAGAAATGATATTACCACCCTTCGAACTTCACAATCCAAACTCTGTCAAAGAGGCGATAGAAATAAGTCAAAAGGTTAAACATGAAGGTTTTGATTATGTTTCTGGAGGAACGGATTTACTTCAAAATTATAAAAATCGACTTAATGTTAAACCTCACCTGATTAGCCTTACAAATATTAAAGAGACCAACTCCATCAATGATTTCAATATTGGAGCAATGGTGACCCTTGATGAAATATCAAAAAATAAAATATTACAAAATAATTTTGCCGGCTTGGTTGAAGCTTGCAGTCAGGTTGGCAGTATTCTTGTCAGAAAAACTGCAACAATTGGTGGAAATGTACTTATAGATAATAGATGTTATTTCTATAACCAAACACCTTTTTGGAGAACCTCTTTAGGCTCATGCCTGAAGGCAGAAGCAGATGCATGCAGGGTTATCCCTCAAAAAGAATATTGTGTTGCAACTTTCTCAAGTGATTCTGCACCAATGCTGGTTGCAGTTGATGCAAAATATGAACTAGAAGGAAAAGATGGTAAACGCATAATTAAATCTGGTGATTTCTATACTCATGATGGGATTAAAAGAAATTTCAAAGATGAATCTGAAATAATCACAAAGATTAAAATACCAAAAAGAACTGCGGACTTAAAAACAGGATATGAAAAAATTAGAGTTAGAGACACATTTGATTATCCATTAGTCTCAGTTGCTGCAGCACTCAAAATCAATAAAGATAAAAAAATCGAGGATATAAATATTGTTTTGGGGGCAATAGGGACTTATCCAATAAAAAATACAGATACGACAAATTCATTCATAGGTGAAAAAATTTCAAATTCAATCATTAAAGAAATTTCTGAAAAAATTCAAAAGAAATCTCAACCATACAACAATCTAACCATGCCTGTAAGCTATAGAAAAAAAATGGTTGGAGTGCTATGCAGAAGACTCTTAAAAAGATTGACTAATTCATAGTGGTAAAAATATCCGTAGTAATACTTTGTGCCGGAATGTCAATCAGAATGGGCGAAGATAAAACCTTTCTTGAATTCAACAGCGAAAAAGCAATCAATCTAATCTTAAAAAAAACTAGTGAATCTAAAATAACGGACATAGTCGTTGTTGCTGGAGAAAACAAACAAAGAATAAAAAAAACAACTGGTTTAAAAAAAATTGCTATAAACAAAAAAAACAATCTAAGATCACTATCTATAAAAAAAGGATTATCCTTAGTTGAAGAAGGGCATGCGTGTCTTATCTGGCCTGTTGACTACCCATTAGTTAGAACTAAAACAATCAAAAAGATAATAGATAATCATGATTATGACCATGTTATTTGTCCAAACTCAAACAACAAAGGGGGTCATCCTATCCTTATAGGCTCAAACCTAATAGACAGCTTAAAAAAAATAAATTCAAATACTCCCCTTAGGGATTGGGTGGGGCGGCAAAAGAGGACTGTTTTGAAAGTTGAAGATGATTGGATTAATTACGAGATGAATAACCCTGATGAATACCTTGAAGCAAAAAGAATAAATGAACTAAATTAAAGATTCATAAAGTGAAGCTTTTGCTTTATGAAAATGGATAACCTCATCATTAACAACTTCTAAATAAAAATTATCTATACCCTGAAACTCTCTCAATCGTGTAGCGCAACCCCTTATAACATCCTCAACAAAGCATGGATTTTCATAAGCTGAAATTGTTGCAACCCTTTCATCTTGTCTTTTTAATATTGGATATGAAGGAGCGGATAAAGACAGCTGAGCAACATCGATCAAGGCATCTATTGAAACATTTTCGCTTTCTGCATTTTCAACCTCTATAAAAACATGACCATGTTGAGAATGTGCGCCTCTGCCTTTTTTTGTCTCTTCATCATAATCAGAAATCTCCTTGGAGCAAGGACAGCATGTTTGACCTGTGACAGACACATATGTTTTTAAAGAAAAGTTGCCCTTTTTGTCAAATGAACTTTTGTATCCTGCTGTAAAAGGAGCAATACCTGCAAGCGAAGTTACTGGAGCTTCTATTTTTTTAAAATAACTAAATTCAACATTGATATAAGAACTTTCACTGTCAAGGTAATCTTTCATTCTCCTTGTTAAAGATTCCATTGATTTAAAATTTAAGGGCTCATTACTTGAAACAAAATCATTTAATAAAATTGAGAACCTGCTCATATGTGTGCCTCTTTCTGATGCCTTAAGACCAACAAACATCTCGAAAACACCAACAGTCTCACAAATCAAGCCATCAGCTTTACCAACCTTTAAAGGAACTTTCAAATCTGATATTCCAACTTTATTTATTGGCACTCCTCTTGAGTCTTTTTGGCTCATAAGATCAGGGAGATTTTTGTTTTCTTGATTTTCCATAAAGAAGGATTCTATTTTTTTTCTAGCTTTTCTTTCCAACTTGAAAGTATTTCCTTGCAGCTTTTATCATATTTATCTTTGAGTCTGAATTTTTTATCACCAAAATCTATATAAATTTCAACATTACCAGGCTTTAAAGTTTTAAGTACATCCTGCAAAGAGCTCAGGTTTTCCTTTTTCAACAAACCATTCATGTCCAAGACTACACTTTCTTTTAAAGGTCGTTCGATTAAGTTTTCTTTAGGGTGATAGCCTAAACCTTCAGGCCAAATGTATTCTCCATAAAAATTGATTTGCCCATCCTTTCCCTTCCTGCTACGACCCCTTATAATTACAACTCCATCTGCAAGATGGCTTGAATCAATCTGATCTAAAAACCTCTCATAAAAAAAGACAGGAAACCTAAAACCCTTGTCTTGAATCACGCCCTCAGCAAACCTTTTTCCAGCATAAGTTTTTCTAATTTTGCAAGAAGAAAGATAACCAATTACGTCAACTTTTGATCCAGTTTTCAAATTACTTAATTTCTTAATACCCATATCTAAAAAAATATGATGTTTTTCTGAAATTGGAGAAGTGGTAACAAATGATTCCAAAGCATTAAATTCAAGCTTAGAAACAGATGGAACATCTGACATGTCAACATCTGCAATAGGTGGAATGTTAACTAATGTTTTTTCGCCAAAAAGAGAACTTTGGCCCTTGTATCTTGATAGCCGTTCAACTTCTTTATAAATATTTTTTATCACTACTTGCAAATGTCTCCTATCAAGGCCAAACAGATCAAAAGCTCCTGCTGCTGCTAAAGTTTCACAGGCTCTGGTGTTAACTATCTTTTGGCAACGAGTAACGAAATCCTGCAAATCTAAGAAATTTCCAGATTTTTTTCTTTCTGAAACTATATCCCTCGCAGCCGTCTCTCCAACATTTCTAATGCTTGCAAGTCCATAAACTATTTGATTTTCCTTGTTGACGCTAAAAAAATCTTGACTAGAGTTTATATCAGGTGGTAAAACATTCTTTCCCCAGCTAATCAATCTTGAAACACAATCTCCAACCTTGTCAGCATTACCTGCATAACTTGAGAGCCAAGCTGCATGAAAAAAAGATGGAAAATGAGCTTTTAAAAAAGCACATTGAAAACCTATAACCGAATATGCAACAGAGTGTGATTTTGGAAAACCATACTGTGCAAATTCTTCTATTTGACCAAATATCTTTGAAGCTTCTGATGTGTTTATTTTTCCAACCTTTTTTGCACCGTCAATAAATCTTTTCTTTTGTGTTTTCATTAATGATTCAATTTTTTTACCCATAGCTTTTCTGAGATCATCTGCTTCGATTAAAGAATAACCTGAAAGCTCTTGGGCTATTCTCATAACCTGCTCTTGATAAACCATAACACCCAAAGTCTCCTTTAGAACCTCTTCCAAGGCAGGGTGGGGAGGTGTTGGCTTTTCTTTTCCAAGCTTTCTCTTAACATAACTATCAGCTAAGCCGGAGTTAAGAGGGCCAGGCCTGTTTAAAGCATTTATTACAGCTAAATCCTCTATTGACTTAGGCTTAATCTTCTTCAATAGGCTAACAGCTGTTGATGACTCAAATTGAAAAACACCGTCTGTATGTCCTTTTGCAAGCAATCGATAAGTTTTCTTATCGTATTCTTTGTCGCTAAGGTCATATATGTTGCATTTATGACCATTTGATTTAATTTTCTTCTGAGCTTCATTTAAAAATGTTAAATTTCTTATGCCTAAAATATCCATCTTAACCAAACCCATGCTTTCGAGATCCCCCATTTCATACTGGCTCACAACCTCTCCATTTTTCCCTTTAGCTAAAGGGACCAATCCGGAAAGATTTTCATTCGAAATTACCAAACCTGCTGCATGTACACCTTTATTTCTAATAGTGTTTTCTATTAATGTTGCTTTTTCTAGAGCATTTTCACAATCAGGATCTCTATTAACAATATCTTTGATGATGTTGTTTTCTGAAGCCTCTTGTAAACTCTCTCCATCAGATAAAGCTTTTGCAACTAAACTAAAACGGGGCTCTGGAATTCCTGAAAGCCTTGCTATATCTCTAAAGGCAAGCTTTCCTTTCAATCTGTTAAAGGTAATGATTTGAGATACTTTTTTTGTCCCATTTTTCTCCCTGATATACCTAATAACATCATCTCTTCCCATCGTGCAAAAATCCATATCTATATCAGGTAAAGATTTTCTTCCTTTGTTCAAAAACCTTTCAAAAATCAAGCCATACTTGAGCGGGTCTATAGTTGTTATGTCTAAACAATAAGCAACAAGACATCCAGCACCAGAACCTCTTCCAGGCCCAACTGGAATATCATTGTCTTTAGCATACTTAACATAATCTCTTACAGCCAAGAAGTAATCAGGATAACCAAGCTCTTCTATTACATCCATCTCTTTCTCAAGCCGCAATCTCGCCTCTTTAATATTGCCTTGATACCTCTTTTTCAAACCTTCTTCAGCAAGATGTCTTAAATAATCATTTGAACTCTTGTGTTTTTCAGGAACTTGAACAACAGGAAATATTGGTTTTGCATTTGAGAAAATGTCTGAAAAATCATCGATCATGTCTGATACAAGAGCTGTGTTTGCTACACACTCTTCATTTCCCTCGAAAAGCTTCAACATTTCAGATTCTGTTGAGAGATGCAAATTAGACCACTTTGCTCTAAACCTTGTTGGATCATCAATTAGCTGATTGCTTCTTATTGCTAGAAGAAGATCCTGAACAACATGATCGCCTTTTTTTAAAAAATGAACATCATTCGTCGCTACAACTTTAATTTTTTTCTTTTTACCATATTTGATAAGTTGTTGAGCAATAAGAGCCTCTTCTTCAATTCCATGATTCATAACTTCAAGAAAAAACCTATCTCCAAAAACATCCTTAAACCAATCAACACGATTTTCAGCATGGGCTAAATTTCCATCAATGATAGCTCTTGACAGAATCCCCTGAATACAGCCAGAAAGAACTATTATCCCTTCATTTCTTTCTGCAAGCCAGCTAAGGTTTATTCTGGGGTTTCTATAAAAACCTTCAAGATGGGCCTTTGTTATAAGTTTTGAAAGATTTGAATAACCTTGTTTATTCATTGCCAAAAGTGTTATGTGATTTGACTTCATGGTTTCTCTTCCCTTGTCATGAAATTCAAAATCATCATAAATATAAGCTTCACAACCAATCAAAGGCTTCAAGCCCAAATTACGAGCCTCTCTGACAAAAGATGGAACACCATACATAACACCATGATCAGTGATTGCTATTGATTTTTGACCACATTCTTTTGCATAGGTTAAAATTTCTTTAGGAGAACATACACCATCAAGAACGGAGTATTCTGTATGCAAATGCAAATGAGAGAAAGACATGGTTGATAATAGTACCATATCTACGATATGAAAAAAGAAATTTACATTCTGTTTTTAATATTTACAACTGCCTTTCAGTCAAGCAAGATAGAAAGCAGATACGAAATAACTGGACCATGGGGGCAAGGTTTAGATATTGAAGATTTACACTGGCTTGATAATGAAAATTTTATATTTCTGGAAGAAAATGCTTCTCCTCCATTTGAAAAAATGATTAAACATGTTGATATAAACAAAAATGGCATTTCTTTTTCTAAAAAATCAATTGGCAAAATACTTTCAACAAATGAAAACAGAATACTTTGGATAGATGAAAAAATGCCAGGTTCAAGCCTTATATGGTACGGAGAGCTAGGTCAAGAAAAAATTATTGCAGAGTCTCAAAACAAAATCACACCCAAGGAGATTGCATGGACAGAAGATAGAAAACTTTGGATTAGAGGTTGGGTTGACGATGAAACTTATCTGCTTAAAAACAAAATACAACCAGCAAAATCATCTAAAAATTCCATTTACTATTTAGAAAAAAATACAATAAAAAAAACAATAGGTAAAAATACAGAAAACATATACTTACCAGAGGAAGGCGTAAAAATTTTAGACTTCGCTAACGACAAGCATTCAAATCTACTTGTGCTAGAGACAAAAACAAATGAAAGTCAATTAAAAATAATCAAAAACGACAAAATGACAACTATCTTAATTCCATGGACAAAAATTTACACCATTGGAATATATGGTGGAATGAACATTGGATGGAGAATGAACCCAAAACAAAACAATCAAGCAAGGCAAAAATTTTGCAGTATCAAATCCTCTTCTGAAATTAAAACAGCATGCTTTGAGGCTAAAGAAGGTCATTTCATACAGGTTTACCAATGGGCATTAGATGAAAAAAATTGGATTAATTCATCAATTGATGTGCAAACAAATCAAATACATCTTACAAAATGGAATATTGAAAATCAAAATTTTGAAACCATAGCAAAAATGGATAAACTAAAAAACATCAAGATCAGCCCAGATGGAAAAAAAATTGCGATTATCGCAACCAGTCACAAACAGCATTGGAATTGGGATATATTTATTTTGGATTTAAACTAAATTAATATATAATCTAGAAAATCATAGCACTTACCCAAAAACAAGAGTAAGTGTGTCTCGGATTTTTATAAATATGGAAAACTTAAAGGAAAGCTTCTTACCACAACTTCAATCAACTTATGGTTTTGATGATGTTTCAATACTGCCAGGAGTAAGCACTCTAGATCCAAGAGATGTTGACACATCTGTCAAACTTGGAAAGTCAAAATTAAAAATTCCAATAATTGCAAGCGCTATGGATTCAGCTGTTGATGTTAACTTTGCTTCAAGGCTGTCTGAAGTTGGTTCAATGGGGGTTTTAAACCTTGAAGGATTGCAAACAAAATACGAAAATCCAACTGAAGCTTTCAATAAAATAACTGCTTGCAACTCACAAGAAGCTATAAAAGTAATTCAGAAATTTTATTCTGAACCAATAAAAGAAGAGCTCGTCTCTCTCAGAGTTCAAGAATTAAAAAACAAAGGAATCGATGCAGCTGTTAGTGTAACACCAGCAAACGCAGAAAAGCTGGGATTCTTGGCTAGAGATGCAGGTGCTGATATTATTTTCATACAAGCAACAGTAATAAGCTCTCACCACAGAGGAAAAATATCTTTGAATATTGAAGACTTTATAAAGAAAATAGAAATCCCTGTTGTGTTAGGAAACTGCGTAACTCAAGATGTGGCTTATGAACTTATGCAAACAGGGCCTGCTGGAATACTGGTTGGCATTGGGCCTGGAGCAGCATGCACCACAAGGGCTGTTACTGGAGTAGGGGTTGGGCAAGTTACAGCAACAATGTCCTGCTGCAAGGCAAGAGATATTCATTTTCAAAAAACAGGAAAATATGTATCCGTAATTACTGATGGAGGCATGAGGAAGGGTGGAGAGATATCAAAAGCTATTGCTTCTGGCGCAGATGCCGTAATGCTGGGAAGTTGCTTTAGCGGTTTGAAAGAAACCCCTGGAGAGGGGTACCATTGGGGAATGGCGACACAAGACCCTAACTTACCAAGAGGAACAAGAGTCTCAGTCAAAAACATGGTTGAGCTTGAAAAATTATTTTTTGGTCCAAGCGATAGGGATGATGGCACATTAAACCTTGTAGGTGGCTTAAAAAACTCCATGGGCATGGTGGGAGCTATGAACATTCAAGAAATGCAAAAAGCAACCGTTGTTCACTGTCCATCACTAAAAGATGAAGGCAAGCATTATCAATTTGTAGATGGTGTTGGCCAAGCTAAATGAAAAAAGAAGACAAAAAACCAATTGACGACCTGGTTATCATTATTGATTTTGGAGCCCAATACGCAAGACTAATAGCGAGAAGAATAAGAGAGCAAAATATATATTGTGAAATAAAACCACACAATATTTCTGCAAAAGAAATTATTGAAAGATCTCCTAAGGCCATAATACTTTCAGGAGGCCCAGATTCTGTTCATGAAAAAGATTCCCCAAATATTGATAAAGAGATTTGGAACCTAGGCATACCTATACTTGGAATATGTTATGGAATGCAGCTTATGGCCAAAGAAATGGGTGGAATTGTTGAACCTGGAGAAAAAAGTGAATATGGAAGCACTCAAATCAACATTACAAAAGAAAACAATCTCTTTAAAGGCCTTCAGGAAGATCTTGTATGCTGGATGAGCCATAAAGATCTTGTAACAGGCCTTCCTGAAGGTTTTGAAACGCTGGCAAAATCAAAAAACATACCGATTGCATCCTTCGAAAACAAAAAGAAAAAACTTTATGGGATTCAATTTCATGCAGAGGTAACACATACAATTTGGGGAAAAGATCTACTTGAAAATTTCACTTCAGAAGTAGCAGGCTGCAATAAAACATGGACCCCTGAATCAGTCAGTAAAATGTCAATTAGGAATATTAAAAAAGAAGTTAAAGATGAAAAAGTTTTATGCGCTCTTTCTGGTGGTGTAGACAGCGTAACAACAGCAGTCCTGATACATAAAGCCATTGGAGATAATCTTACATGTGTTTTTATAGATCATGGCTTACTTAGAAAAGGTGAAAGGGAAGAAGTTGAAAACGCATTTAAATTTTTCAACATCGAATTAAATGTAATTGACGCATCAGAATTATTCCTATCCAAGCTAAAGGGAATAACAGACCCAGAGAAAAAAAGAAAAATAATTGGAGAATCCTTCATAAGAGTTTTTGAAAAATTTTCAAAAGAAAGGCAGGATATAAAATATCTTGCACAAGGAACACTTTACCCTGATGTGATTGAATCTTCTCACCCTAAAGGGGGGCCTAGCTCAACAATAAAAACCCATCATAACGTTGGTGGGCTTCCTGAAGACATGAAGTTTAAACTAGTTGAACCTTTAAGGTATTTCTTTAAGGATGAAGTTAGAAAAGTTGCTATAGAAATAGGAATACCAGAAGAGATGGCGTACAGGCAACCTTTTCCTGGTCCCGGCCTTGCGATAAGGATTATCGGCGAAATAACTGATGAAAAATTAAGGATTCTGCAAGAAGCGGATGAGATAGTGAGAAAAGAAATAGAAGGCACAATACTTGAAGAAGAAGTTTGGCAATATTTTGCAGTTCTTACGGACTTAAAAACAGTAGGCGTAATGGGGGATGGCAGAACTTATGAACATTTATGTGCCATAAGGGCAGTAACAAGTGTTGACGGCATGACATGTGATTTTCCAGAGCTTCCATGGAGCCTTATACGAAAAATGTCGAGCAGGATAATGAATGAAGTAAATGGGATAAATCGTTGTGTATATGATGTATCCACAAAACCACCATCAACTATCGAGTGGGAGTGAGAATTTGTTTCAAAAGCCCTGTGAAGCTTTTTATATGTAGAATATGAATACATCAAATAAAAATAAACGCTACGTTTACCACCTTTAACACATAAAAAACCATGAATAAAATTGGCGAAGTTCTTTTCTCTGAAAATGAGATACTGGCAAAAATCAATGACATTGCTCAAGAAATCAACAATGATTATGCGAACAAAAGCATATGTTTTATATCCATACTGAAAGGAAGTTTTATGTTTGCTTCCGATCTTATGAAAAACATCAAACCTGACTGTGAAATGGATTTTTTGTCGATTTCAGAATTTGAAGGTAAAAGCTCTACGGGTCAAGTTCAAATAAAAAAAGATATCGACATTTCTATAGAGGGAAAACATGTAATTCTCTTGGAAAACATAACAAACACAGGCTTAACATTAAGCTATTTAAAAAAAATGCTATTGGCAAGAGGCCCAGCTTCGGTAAAAATCGCCTGCCTGCTTCGAAGGTCTAGCATAGAGAAAGAAAATATAAAAATTGATTATGAAGGCTTCAAGATAAAAAATAATTATCTTGTTGGATACGGCCTTGACATTAATCAAAAATTTAGAAATCTAAAGGAAATAAGGCATTTACAAAAAGTGAGGAAATAATATGGAAGACAGTTTGAATAAACAAAAACTTGAATTAATGAAGGTTGCAGAATTAAAAACAATTGCTGAATCTAAAAATATAGAACATGATAAAAAAGCTACCAAACCTGAATTAATCAAAGCAATAACGAAAAAGATGACAGAAAAGAAACAAGAAAAGAATAAAACAGAAGAAAAAAGAATCGAACCTTTGAAGAACAGAATTGGAATTGTTGATCTAACAGACAGGCATGGCTTTATAAGGGTGAATAAATGGAATCAAAGTTCAGAAGACGTATTCATTCCTCAATTAATAAAAAATAAATTTAAACTAAAAACAGGTGATATCGTAGAAGCAAAAATAACACCTCCAAGAAGGGCGAAAAAAGAAAAACATTCTGCAGCAATTGATATAGTTTCTATCAATGGAACAAAATCCCCATATCAATACATCAAACAAAGAAAAACATTTGAAAAACTCACACCTATATACCCAAATGAAAGGATTCGCCTTGAAACAACCCCTTTAAAAACCACAGCCAGAATCATTGATATCATTGCACCTATAGGGCTGGGACAAAGGGCATTAATAGTATCGCCTCCAAAAGCCGGAAAAACAACAATACTTAAAGACATAGCTGATTCAATATCTCAAAACCATCCAAATGTAAAACTTTTTGCGTTACTAATTGACGAAAGACCAGAGGAGGTTACAGATTTTGAAAGATCCATAGATGGCGAAGTGATATCAAGTACATTTGACGAAAGACCTGAAAACCATACTCATGTTGCTGAACTAGTCATAGAACATGCTAAAAGTCTTGCTGAACAAGACAAAGATGTTGTAATACTCCTAGACTCAATAACAAGATTAGCAAGAGCGTACAATTTAACAGTTAACTCAAGCGGAAGAACTTTATCAGGAGGTTTGGATCCTGCAAGCCTTTACAAGCCAAAAAGATTTTTTGGCTCTGCAAGAAACATAGAAAACGGAGGATCCTTAACGATTATCGCAACAGCTTTGGTTGATACTGGATCTAAGCTTGACGACATAATATATGAAGAATTCAAAGGTACAGGCAATCTTGAAGTTCATCTCGATAGAGGATTAGCGAATAGAAGACTTTATCCAGCTGTTGACATCAACAAGTCATCAACAAGACATGAAGAGCTCCTTTACCAAGATGAGGAGTTGAGAAAGATATGGAAGCTAAGAAGAATGCTTTCCTCCTTGGATCCAGTTGAAAGTTTAGAGGTGATGCTAAACGGTATAAACAGCCATAAAACAAATATTGAATTTTTAGAAGGGGAAGAGCTTAATAGGAATAGTGGTAATATAACTTTTTAATGGACGATGTAGAAAAAATTCGTAATGAAGTTTCTATTGTTGACACAATAAATGAATATACCAAATTAAAAAAAACAGGCTCTAGTTGGACTGGATTATGTCCATTTCACAATGACAAAAATCCATCTTTATCAGTAAGCGAAGATAAAGGCTTGTACAACTGCTTTGCATGTGGTGCCTCTGGTGATATATTTAAATTTGTACAAGAAAAGTTAAATCTTGATTTTGGTGAAGCTTTACATTACCTAGCTGACAAACACAACATTCAACTAACGGGCAGAAGGGAAAAATCAAAAAAACCATATTTTGAAATTCTTGAAAATTTAAATGACTGGTTGGTAAAAATATTTCAACAATCAGATTACGGAAAACCATTTAGAAAATACATGAATGAAAGGGGTTTTGGTCAAGAATGGTGTAAAGAATACGGAATCGGTGCCTTTCCTCCGCAAGGGCAGCTGCTAAAAAGCTACATTCTCAAAAAAACGAACCTAGAAAAAAAAATCTTCTTAGAAGTTGGTTTAATCTCAAAAGCAAAAAACAACTGGGAGCCACTTGCCGGAAGAATATCCTTCCCAATAAGAGACAATATTGGCAGAATACGTGGTTTTTCTGCAAGGGTTTTAAATGATAAAAATAAAAAAATAGCAAAATATAAAAATTCAATAGAGTCTGAAATATTTAAAAAAAGTCAACTTTTATACAACTGGGACAATGCGAAGAAGAGTAAAGGACCCCTGATACTGTGTGAAGGGCAGTCTGATGTTTTAAGGTTTGAAAAAGAAGGAATAAAAGGTGCTGTTGCATCAATGGGAACAGCATTTTCTGAAGATCATGCTTATATGGTAAAACGAGTCAAAGACAAAGCTATAGTTGTGATGGATGGAGATGACAAAGGCTTGATTGCTGCAAGCAAAGCAATTGGCAGATTGCTTAAAGCTGGAATAGAACCACTAATAGTAATACCTCCAGAAAAAAAAGACCCTGATGAGTGGCTTAAAGAAGAAGGCAAGGAGGGATGGAATTCAGCAACAAAGCAAGATGCATTGGAATTTTATTTAAATCAAATAATAAAAGAAGAGAACAACCTGAAAACCGAAATCTCAAAACAACGAGCGATTGAAAAAATAAAACCACTAATAAAAGACATGGATCAATCAGTTTCAAAACAACAAATAATAGATAAAATCTCACAAAAATTCATGTTGCCAAAACATCTTGTAACAATAGAATTAGAAGCATCCAGCAGCAATAATCAGAATACTCAAAAAACAACTAAAAACAAATTCCTTGTAGAAGAAGAGGAGCTCTTCAGATACCTTTTCAAAAATCCAACAAAATGGAAAATAATCTCTGGAATTTTTAAAAAATACAAAATTAACGAATTTGAAAGCCAAAAAATAAAGAACATATATTTTGTCATGAACACAACCGATTCAGCTGAGCCAGAGCCAATCATGAAACAGTTCGAAGGGGAAGAAAAATCCTTTGTAGCGCAATGCCTTATATCTGAAAGAGAAACAACTTTAGAAGATGTTGAAGAAATAATAAAAATGATAATTCTAAAAAATCTAAAAGAAGAGAGAAGAGTTATTTCAATGTCAGCCAAAAAAGAAAGACTAGAAAAAATCAATCAGATAAATAAAAAAATCAATAACATCTCTCAGGAAGGTGTCCCAGGTTGGAATGAACTGTAAAAATGTGCATATCGGCAATCTTCGTAAAAAGTTTAGATAACTCAATATCAATAGCATTCAACAGAGAAGAACTTACTTCAAGAAGCTTTAAAGATCCTAATTTTTTCATATATAAAAATACAAAAATAATAGCTGGTATAGATGATTTGAAAGGTGGCACCTGGCTTGGCATAAATGAAAATAAAATTTTTTGCCTTGTTACAAATAGAAAATCGAACAAATCAAAAATTCAATCCAGGGGAAAATTGGTTTTAGAAATCCTTGCAAAGAAGAGCATCTCAAGTTGTTTAAGCTGTCTGCAAGAAGAAACGAAGAATGGTATGTATGGTGGATTTAATTTAATTTTTGGAAACCTGAAACACATTTTTTACACAAACAATAAAGAGAATAAACCTAAAATCCTCAAAGAAGGAAGCCATTTTCTTTCAAACGGTTTTATTAATGACCAAGATTCGAAAAGAATAAAGGCAATATCTCAAAAATGCTTAAACCTAACGTCTTCAAACTTTGTTACAGTGATGAAAAAAAATCTTGAGCTAAGCAGTCTTGAGAATAACTACATGCCCAAAAGCTCTTCTAGCATAATAAAAATCACGAAAGAAAAAATTTTTTGGACCTTTTCAAGCATTAATGATGATTTCAAAAAATGGCACAAAATAGAAACAGGAAAGCTATTCAAATAAAACTTTCTCTAAGCGTGAAAAAATCAGGGATATATGATCCTTTTTATCAGACTCACAATAAAGCCTTAAAACAGGCTCGGTTCCACTTGCTCTTGCCATAACCCAATTATCATTCTTTAAATTTAATTTAATCCCATCTGCAGTATTTATTTTATTTTTTGAAATGCCAAATTCTTTCGAAAGTTTAGAAAGGTATTGCTCAGGGTCCTTTTTTACATTATCAACAATAGAGTCACTGACCTTCATGTCTCTTCTTTCATAATGAAAATCACCATAATTTGCTCTTAAATCCTTTCTTAAGGATCTTAATGTTTTCTTTTTCTTGGCTAGATATTCAATAATTTTCAAAGAAGCAAGAAGTCCATCTCTCTCAGGTATGTGGAAACTAAAACCAACACCTCCTGATTCCTCTCCGGCAATTAAGGCTTTCCCTGTGTCAAGATAATCAGAAAGATACTTGAACCCAACAGGAGTTTCATAAATATCGACTTTGTGTTTTTTTGCTAACCTGTTTAACCAAATAGATGTTGGAAGACTTTTTGCTATATTGCCTTTCTCTTCCTTCATGAGAATGTCAGCAATTATTGCAAATGTCTCCTGAGGCCATAAGACCTCGCCTCGTTCATCACAAAAAGCAAATCGATCTCCATCACCATCAAAAGCCAATCCGATTGACTCTCTTCTTGAGGAGAGGACAGAATCTGATAACATTTTTAAATTTGATGGAATTGGCTCTGGTGTTATGTTGCCAAAAGTTGAATCTCGTGAATCTCTAAGATAGAAAATATTCATGTTGCCTGAATTTATAAAAATATTTTTAAACAAATCCATCTGAGCCCCATGCATAAAATCAACATAAATATTTTGTTTATCTTTTTTCAAAAAATCAAAATCAATTAAGTTTTCTATTGTCTCTCTGTATATTTGATTAAAGTCTTTTGGGACATGAGGCCTTAATCTTTTTTCTGAATCTTCAAAAACTTCTGATTCGATTTCTGACTCTATTTGAGAAATTATGCCTGTCTTTAGAGGTCCTCCATTAGGCCCTTTTAACTTGACCCCAAGATAAGTATATGGATTGTGGCTCGCTGTAATCTGAACACCTAAGTCTGCTTCGGTTTTCATAACTCCTAATGACAAACTGGGAGTAGGGCAGAAATTTTGAGATAACAAAGCATGGCACCCTTCTGAAATTAAGCACTCAACGGCAATTGAGGCAAATTCTTTAGCTTGAAAACGAGTGTCATAACCAACACAAACATGAGCCCTTCCTTCAACCATATCATTGACTCTCTTGCCAACCGAATGCATTAATCTTTTTAAATTACCTTCATTGAAGCCAAAACCTATTTCGGCTCTCCATCCATCAGTCCCAAATCTAATATCAGTTGACATGTTTTTATCCTAATAGAGATTATGATAAACAAATTATGGATATGATTTTTGAAAAAGCAAAAAACCTAGGTATAAACCTAGGTCAATCTGAAGAAGCAAAAAGTATTAGAAGGGCACAAGAGTCATTGTCGAAAGATGAAGATTTAAAAGCTTTGCTGGGGCAAATGCAGGCTCTTCAAGATCAAGCTGTTGGAATGAGATCTAGGGGTACTGAAATCCCAGAAGAATTGAAGAAAAAAATGGAAGCTGTTCAAATGAAAGTTGAAGCTAAGCCAATCTATCAGCAATTCATTGCTGCTCAAATGAATTTTGAGAAACTTATGCAAAAAGTGAATAAAAGCATAGAGGAAGGCATGAAAGAGGGTGGAGAAAGAAAAATTATTGTTCCCTAGAATGAAAAATAAATTATTTATTATTTTTATTTTAGCTTTATCCTCATGCTCAAGCCCATGGGAAAAAGGAGAAAAATTTGATTTTTCTACATTGGAAAGAATATCTGTTGAAAACATCTCTCTTGAAAGGACAGTTGTTGCATATGGCTCAATAGAGCCACTTGTTCAAGTTGAGGTAAAAAGTGAAGCCTCTGGACTTGTTTCAGAAGTTCTTGTTGAAAAAGGAGACAATGTTATAAAGGGCCAAGAGCTTATAAGGCTTGACCAAAAACTTTTAAATTCAAGATTAAATCAAGCTTTAGCAACAAAGACCTCCTCGGAAGCGAGCTTGGAATCATCAAAGTTAGAACTGGAGTCAGCAAGAAGAAATATGTCAAGAACAGAAGAGTTAGTTGATAAAGGTTTTGGAACCGCAGAAGAACTTCTTCAGGCTCAAGAGAGATTTAAAAGAGCAGAATTAACTCTAAAAATTCAAGAAGCAAACCTACAAGAAGTTCTTGAAAGAGTCAATGAAGCTCAAGAGGAACTTAACAATGCAACGATATATGCTCCAGCGGATGGGACCGTGCTTAACCTTCTCATAGAGGAAGGATCTGCTGTGTCTTCTGCAACAGGAGGTATGGGTGGTGGTACAAGCCTGCTGGTAATAGGAAACATGAAAACAATGAAATTTTTAGGACTTGTAGACGAGACTGAAGTTAGCAGTGTTAAGGAAGACATGAAATGCAGCATAGAAGTTCAAAGTCAATCAGATTCAAATTTTAATGGTTTTCTTTACAGGGTTTATCCCATGGGTATTCAATCTGGCGGCATAATTAACTATGAGATAGAAGTCAGAATAGATAATTC
>Ga0111541_10000166_pt1 | contig 20637 bp, 23 predicted proteins | sample Knorr_S7_td_DCM__FD_83039 | JGI IMG/M metagenome (GOLD analysis project Ga0111541, IMG submission 83039) | Marine microbial communities from Southern Atlantic Ocean transect - Knorr_S7_td_DCM_ad_131m_LV_B (version 2) (version 2) | ecosystem: Environmental > Aquatic > Marine > Oceanic | place...
CGCTTTACGCCCAGTAATTCCGATTAACGCTCGCACCCTCCGTATTACCGCGGCTGCTGGCACGGAGTTAGCCGGTGCTTCTTCTGTAAGTAACGTCAAGGCTCAAGGATATTAACCTTGAGATTTTCCTCCTTACTGAAAGTGCTTTACAACCCGCAGGCCTTCTTCACACACGCGGCATTGCTGCATCAGGCTTGCGCCCATTGTGCAATATTCCCCACTGCTGCCTCCCGTAGGAGTCTGGACCGTGTCTCAGTTCCAGTGTGGCTGATCGTCCTCTCAGACCAGCTACAGATCGTCGCTTTGGTAGGCCATTACCCCACCAACAAACTAATCTGACTTAGGCTCATCCAATAGTGCAAGGTCCGAAGATCCCCTGCTTTCCCCCGTAGGGCGTATGCGGTATTAGCAACCGTTTCCGATTGTTGTCCCCCGCTACTGGGCAGATTCCTAAGTATTACTCACCCGTCCGCCACTCGTCAGCGCAGAGCAAGCTCCGCCTGTTACCGTTCGACTTGCATGTGTTAGGCATGCCGCCAGCGTTCAATCTGAGCCAGGATCAAACTCTTCAGTTCAATCATTTCTTAGTTGCTTATGGCAACAAATCTTTGGCTCGATAGTCACTGTATTAATTGACGTGTTTAGACGTTACATTAATATAGATTCCACCGAGTATTCATGGTGATCTAAGCTATCAACGTAAGCGCCCACACAAATTACTTGATCAGAAATTGTTAAAGAACGAGAGGTTAGATACCCCTAACCGGGAGGCGGAGATTATACAGGTTGTCTGACCATTATCAACAGGTCATTATTGAGATTTTTAGTCTTTATAAAATATTGATTTATATAAATAATTACGAAGCATGCAAGGAGTAAATATAGCCGATAATTACACTCTAATTAAGTGTCTTAAATAATGTTGAATCCCCATAAATTTTTACTTTGAGACTAGTTTAACCCTGGCAAACTTTCTTTTACCAACCTGTATAACTGCGGAAAATCCTTTTTTTAGTATTTTCTTGGTATCCTCAAAACGCTCGCCATCTACTTTTATGGCGGCTTGTTGTGCCATCCTATGCGCATCAGATGTGCTTGTGACAAGCCCCGCCTCCTTTATAAGATTCGCGAATACTACGCCATCCTTATCAACCTTAATTTCAACCTGTTCGATATTTTCTGGTATTGCATTTTTACTAAAACGCTCGACAAAATCATCCTTTGCTATCTTCGCTAATTTAGCGTCATGAAATCTTCCAACTATCTCTTCAGCTAATTTAAATTTGATATCTCTTGGATTTACACCTTTTTCAACATCTTTTTTATAGCTTGATATCTCTTCTAGATCTTTAAAACTTAACAATTCGTAATATCGCCACATTAAAACATCGGAAATTGACATAATCTTTCCAAACATTTCTGTAGCTGGCTCATCAATTCCAATGTAGTTACCGAGAGATTTAGACATTTTTTGAGTGCCATCTAGACCCTCTAATATTGGCATAGTTATAACAACCTGTGGTGACTGACCATGCAATGTTTGAAATTGACGTCCTACAAGTAAATTAAATTTTTGATCTGTACCGCCCAATTCAACATCGGCATCTAGTGCTACTGAATCATAGCCCTGTATAATAGGATAAAGAAATTCATGAATCGAAATAGATTGATTTGATTTGTAACGTTTATCAAAATCATCGCGTTCGAGCATCCTCGCAACTGTATGGTTTGATGCTAGACCAATCAATTCTGCAGCATTCATTTTTTTCATCCATCTAGAATTGAATTCGACCTTAGTTAAATCAGGATCTAAAATTTTAAAAATTTGTTGCTCATAGCTTTTTGCATTTTCACTTACTTCCTCAACACTTAATCGAGGTCGAGTTGCGCTTTTTCCCGACGGATCGCCAATCATGGCAGTAAAATCACCAATTAAGAAAATTACTTGATGTCCTAATTCCTGAAACTGGCGTAATTTATTTATTAGAACTGTATGACCAATATGTAAGTCTGGAGCTGTTGGATCGAATCCTGCTTTGATATTAAGTTTCTTGCCTGACGTGAGCTTATCTTTCAGTTCATCTTCGATTAAAACTTCATCGGTGCCTCTTAAGATTAACTCCGTTGCCTTTTTTGTAGATACCATATTATTCCTATTAATAAATAAATTAAACGTAGCTTATCATAGCCCAAAAAACGATATGCTTTTAAGCAATTCATTTATTGACGACAATAAGTTCTAGGGTTATTGTAGCAAATTTTATATAGGATAAACCGTGACTTACAAGATTTTCTTAAAGAATAATTGCAAAGCAGAAATAAGATCGAGTTATCCTAGATCTATTTTTTCTCTATTTATTATGACTTTGTGTCTTAGCTCGCTAGGAGTATTTTGTGGCTATATAATCCTTGCGCAAAATCAGTTCGGTACGAAAGAACGCTCAATAGATAAATCAGTCGCACTTGAAGTAGAAACCATTAATACGCCTATACCCAATAAAAAAATAAAAGATATAGAAACTAGTAAATTAAGTCCTAGTAAGACAAAAAAAGAAATAGAGAATACTGCTAATATTTCATGGAAATCTATAATTATCAAACCCGGTGATAGTCTTGCGCTTATTTTTTCAAAACTTGGCCTGAGCGCTAAATCACTTCATGAGATAATGTTAATTGGTAAAAAAACATCAATATTAAAAAAACTAAGTCCTGGGAAAAAAATAAATTTTCATATTATTGATAATGAATTGATAGCACTTAATTATGAAATAAATTTAGTTAAAATCTTAGAAGTTTCAAAATATGATAATAAATATATAGCAAAAGAAATAGATATAAAATTAGACAGCACCGTTAAAAACGCAAATGGAGTGATAAAAGAATCATTATTTTTATCAGGGGAGAAGGCGGGGCTATCTGATAATTTGATCATGCAATTGGTTGCCATCTTTGGCTGGGATATAGATTTTGCATTAGATATACGAGAGGGTGATTCATTCGCTGTACTATATGAAGAACAATATAAAGAAGGAGTTATGGTTGCAGAAGGGCCAATTATTGCAGCTGAGTTTATAAATAGGGGTAAAATAATAAAAGCTGTTCGCTATTTAGACAGTACTGGACAAAACAATTATTACAATTCCAATGGTGAAGCAATGAAAAAGGCGTTTCTAAGAACGCCAATCGATTTCTTTTCTCGTATAAGTTCAAAATTTAGTTTAAAAAGAAAACATCCTGTTCTGAATAAAATTAGAGCTCACAAAGGAGTTGATTACGCTGCTCCAATAGGTACGCCTATAAAAGCGACAGGTGATGGTGTTGTGAATTACGTCGGTAAAAATGGAGGTTATGGGAATACAATAAAATTGAAACATGGGGGTGCATATACTACGCTTTATGCTCACCTTCAACGATTCGCAAAAAATATGCGCCGTGGGGAAAAAGTAAAACAAGGACAAATTATTGGCTACGTTGGAACAACTGGATTATCAACAGGCCCACACCTACATTATGAATTTCAAATTCATGGTGTCCACAGAAACCCTCTGACGGTCCAATTACCAAAAGTAAGAGTTATTGATAGAAAAAACATTGCTGAGTTTAAGAAAACTATCGCGCCAATACTTGCGGAGCTTGATCTTATAAAAGAAAAAAATGTTTTATCCGCAAAATATACAAAAACCATTACTAAAGAAATTAAACTCGATGATGGATAAAAGTCTTACCCAAATAAAAAAGTGATATCAACATGTACTATATAGGACTAATGTCGGGCTCAAGTGCAGATGCTATAGATACCGCGATTGTAGAATTTAATAAAAAAGCAACTCTAAAATTCTATCGTGAATACCCCATAGATAATAAGCTAAAAAATCAAATACAACTTATTAATCAGAAGAGTCTTGCAGATTTTGCTGCATTAGATAATCAATTAGGTCATAAGTTTGCAGATGCAGTAAATGAAATTCTAAAAGAGGCAAATATAGATCCAAATCAAATTATTGCTATTGGAACCCATGGGCAAACGGTTCTTCATTCACCAGATGCTAAAAATGGGACATCAATACAAATCTCTGACCCAAATGTTATATGTGCAAAAACTGGTATAACGACTGTAAGTGATTTTAGACGTATGGATATGGCTTTTGGTGGGCAAGGCGCCCCACTTGCTAGTGCATTTCATGAATACCAATTTAAAAATGATGATAAATCTATTGTTATATTAAATATTGGTGGATTTGCAAATCTCACCTTATTGCCATCTAATAAAAACGAGATAATAGGATTTGATACAGGGCCTGGAAACACGATGCTTGATGCATGGATTAAAAAAAATAAAAATTATGAGTATGATAAAGACGGTCTTTGGGCAGCTTCTGGTAAAACCAATAGTGAATTACTCAAGCAGCTACTCACAGATAGTTATTTTTCATCTAAAATACCAAAAAGTACTGGTAGAGAGTACTTTAACTTAAGCTGGTTAGATGCCAATCTAAAAAAATTAAATAAAAAAATTTCAAATGAAGATATACAAGCGACTCTGATGGAGCTATCTGCCACAACAATAGCTGATGCTGTTATGAAATATGCAAGTAAATTTAGTGAAGTAATTATTTGCGGTGGTGGAGTTAAAAACGCTTCGCTAATAAAAACAATCGAAAAACTACTGAAAGATTTCAAAATCACCACTACATCTGATTATGGATTATCTCCAGATTGTATTGAAGCAGTAACTTTTGCATGGCTTGCAAAAACACGCATGGAGAATCAACCATCAAATATTCCCACAGTTACTGGCGCGACTCAGAAAGCGATACTTGGTGGAATTTACTCGCCAATAAAAACGAATTAACAATATTATTTAAACAGAAAATGAAGAACCACAACCACAGGTCGTTGATGCATTAGGATTTCTTATCACAAATTGTGCGCCTTCCATTCCTTCCGTGTAGTCAATTTCAGCACCAGACAAATATTGAAAACTCATTGGGTCTACAAGTAATTTCACTCCCTCATTTTCTACGACTGTATCACCCTCTCCTACTTCCTCATCAAAGGTAAACCCATATTGAAATCCTGAACAACCACCTCCTGAAATAAAAACACGCAACATGAGCGCATCGTTATCCTCACCATTAATAAGTTCTTTAACCTTTTCAGCAGCCGCTGTACTAAAAATTAATGGTGATGTGATTTCTTTTTCTTGTGTCGAATTCATATACAATTATATTAAAGCTTAAGCCTTAATCACCTACTTCATTATAATTAAAATCCATGCCCACTTCTTTTTCAGGCTCAATTACAGTATGAACTAATTTACCATTGACTTCTGCTCCAATCGAAAGTTCAACTAAGTTGTAATATACATTACCTTTAATCTTTGCATTAGATAATAATTCAATATGTCTGCTTGCATGAACATCGCCGTTAACTACCCCATTAATTACAATATACGGTGAACTTACCTCTCCTTCAATCTCTCCATGTTCGCTTTGTGACAACAGCGAGCTCCCATCATCTGCTCCAATGACTTTTCCTTTTACTTTGCCATCTATATGAACCCCTCCAGAAAATCTAATCTCGCCTTCAATTTCTGTATTCTGACCAATTAAACTATCTATACGCGTAGCTTTTTTGTTTTTATATTTTTTTATGAAATTTTCAAACATAATCAATCTCTAATTTACTATTGTTCTCCATTCAAAAACTCTATGAATACTTGATTTGCTTCTATCATGTTGCTGTAAATCAACTAAAACTCTCAAAGGGTCGAACCCATCAGGAATATTAAAGCTACCCTCTATGCGTTCAAAGTTCCTGATCTTTATTCTGCGATTAACCTTTTGTCCGAAATTCATCTTATCTGATGAAATTATACGTGGACCAGATTCATCGCTCCCCTCTAATGACATGTCTACAGTCACCTCAGTAATACTATCACTTTTACCAATATTGGTTAATACTAATTTGTATATGAAAGATTTTTCATCATGAGTAGATTCAATATGTAATCCCTGTATATTCAAACCCCTAGCATATGAGCTAGCCGTTATAATTCCCTTATAAAATGTTAATTCTTTTCTTAAATTAAAAACCTCTACTTGAAGAGACTTAATCTCATTTTGAAGACTAATTGATGTCTTTGTATCGACACTTGCAATGCGTTTTAATTTTAAGAGTTCTCTATCTAATTCCTTATTTTTTTCATTCAACTCATCATTCAATATTAGTAATTCTCTAATATCATTAGTTTGTAATATTTGTTTTTTTAAGAATCCGAAACTAGGACTATCATATAAATATAAACCAATAATAAATAACAAAACTATAAAAAAAAATATGTAATGTGATGATTCAAAATGTTTGTGTTTTTTTACAATGTGTTTTGGCATATTTATACAAACATTTTTTAAATATTAGAGTCTGGAAGTAAAAGTCCTGCCTCTTCTTCTAAGCCGAACATAATATTCATATTCTGTATTGCTTGACCTGCAGCACCTTTTACTAAGTTATCAATAACAGATAATATTATAAGGCGTTTTGGATTATCATTATTAAAATGAAGTGCAATATTACACATATTCGTCATTTTGACTGTGCTTGTCTCCGGACAGAACCCATCTTTTAAAACATCAACAAATTTTTCATTTGAATAAAAATTAATATAATGATCTTTTATTTTTTTGAAACTAGTCGTTGTATTAACATACAAAGTCGTATGAATACCTCGATGCATAGGAGCTAAATGCGGAGTAAAAACAAGATTAATCTCCTTTGCATAATCTTCTAAAACTTGTTCTATCTCTGGTAAATGTCTGTGACTAAAGGGCGAATATGCTTTAAATGATTCGGTAAAATTAGAATACGCTTCAGATAAAACAGCTTTTCTTCCGGCACCACTTTTTCCAGATACCGCGTTTGCAATTATACTGTTCGTCTCAATCAACCCATATTTTACTGCAGGTAATAGGCCAAGTATTACAGAGGTTGGATAGCAGCCAGGATTAGCAATTAAACTTGCTTTGCTGATAGATTCGCGATTAATTTCAGGTAGTCCATATACCGCTTTATCTAAAAGATTTGGACAAGAATGTTTCCTTTTATACCACTGCTGCCACGTATTTGAGTTTCGTAATCTAAAATCAGCTGATAGATCAATAATCCGACAGCCTTGTTCGAGCAGTATAGGAACATAATTCATAGCCACCGCATTGGGTGTTGCAAAAAATACAAGGTCGCATGTATACAACGATTCGCTATCATGCGCGACAAAATTTAGACTATAATCTGTTAATGTTGGAAATATATCAGTTAATGCTTCGCCTTTTTTTGAATTTGATGTAATAGCAACAACTTCAACTTCTTCATGAAATGTTAGTAATCGAAGCAATTCGGCGCCTGTATAGCCAGTAGCACCAACAATACCTATACGAATCATTTTTTATTTATCCAATAATGTGTAAGCTAAAATTTCTAACGTTATAAGTTAATAATACTTAGCAATATGCAAATAAAAAAGCGGCCGAAGCCGCTTTGAATTCAAGATTTTATAATTATTATTTTTAAGAATTCACTGTATAAACAATGGATTCGATATAAAGGTTAATGCTAGATGAGATGAGTGTCAAGAAATCAATATATGATTCTAAAATAAAAAATTTTCATATGTCATTGATATAATTGAAAAATTTTATCTTAAGTGTGGCGCCTTCTCACTTATGCAAGGGAAAACTAAATATTCTTACTAGATTTAGTAAAAAATAGATAATATGTATCAAATATTGAATTAATTATTTTATGAAGAAAATAGTAAAAATTTTTATATGTATAGGGTTCGTGTCTATTCTGGTATTTCATTTATTACCGATTAAAGCCCCCAATATCTATTTAAATTCTATCGATGGTCAAAAACTTCAAATTGATTCGTTCAAAGGGAGCCCGCTGTTAGTAACATTTTGGGCGACAACATGCCACATATGTGTAGAGGAGATACCCAACCTTGTAAAATTACATGAAGAATTAAATCAATATGGATTTGAAATTATAGCAATTGCTATGTCTTACGATCCTCCTAATAGAGTAGTTGAGTTGTCAAAAAATAAAAAAATACCATATCTAATTGCAATAGATATTAAGGCTGATGCTGAATTAGCATTTGGTAAAATAAGTGCAACCCCAACAAATTTTTTGATTGACTCAAATGGAAAAATTATTAAAAAATATGTTGGCGCAATGGATTTTAATAAATTACGTTCAAAAATAAAAAAATTACTTAGTACATAGATAATGAAAATATAAAAATGCTCTGGTACAAAGCTCTACATCTAATATTCATGGTTACCTGGTTTGCTGGGTTATTTTATTTGCCGCGTTTGTTTGTTTATCACGCAATGTGTAGTGATAAGATAAGTATAGATAGATTTAAAATCATGGAAAAAAAACTTTTTTATGGAATAGCAACTCCAGGAGGTTTGCTTACAATTATTTTTGGTTCTTTTTTATTATTAAATAATGGTATTAGTATCTATAGTGATCAATTATGGTTTTTATTAAAAATAGTCTTAATAATTATTTTGGTTGTGTATCATATTTACTGTTTTTTTCTGCTACAAGATTTTAAATATGATAGAAATAAACATTCTCATGTTTGGTATCGATGGTTCAATGAAATACCTGTCTTGATTTTAGTAGGAGTTATATTACTCGCTGTTGTTAGACCATTTCAATGAAATAACACTCATACTTAAATTTCGATCATTTCAAAATCTTCTTTCGTTGCTGCGCACTCAGGACAGATCCAATCGTCTGGTAACTGCTCCCATTTTGTCTTTGGTGGTATCCCTTCTTCTGGAAGACCTTTTTCCTCATCGTAAATAAAACCACAAATAACACACATATATCTTTTCATTTTATGATACCTCATATTTTAATTTATTAGATCTCAATGACTATGTAAAATACCTTTCTTATAATGAAGGATAAAAATAAAAAACCAGTTGTACTGGTCATAGCAGGCCATGACCCATCGGGCGGAGCAGGTATTCAAGCAGATATAGAAAGTATTGCTGATACTGGCTGCCATGCAGCAACAATTATTACATCACTAACAGCACAGGATACTAATACAATAACTGGTGTCTCTCCACAGGATTCTCTTTTCTTTAAAGAACAAATAAAACTTATTTTAAATGACATGGATGTACTTGCATGTAAAATTGGTATGATTGGTAGCGATGACTTAGTTGAAAGTATACATGCTGAACTCTCAAAAAGAACAATTCCAATTGTTCTAGACCCTATTATAAATTCAGAGACTGGAATAAATCTCTCGTCTGAAACAACTTATAAAAAAATAATAAACTTATTGCTTCCATTGGTTACAATAATTACTCCAAACACAGTAGAAGCAAGAACACTAACAGGATGTAATGATCTGCAATTAGCTGCTGAAAAATTACAAAATTATGGCACAAAAAATGTGCTCATAACTGGGACGCATGACAAAACTACCGAAGTAATAAACAGATTTTACCAAAAAGATAGCCCAACAGTCTGCTATAAGTGGGAAAGGCTGTCTGGTACATACCATGGCTCGGGTTGTACGTTATCATCAAGAATTGCTGCTAATTTAGCTAATGGGAATAAAATGGAAAAAGCTGTTGAAGATGCACAAAATTATACGTGGCAAACGCTAATTAATGGAATGAAACTTGGTAAGGGGCAAACACTGCCTAATCGTTTCTTTAAAAATAACAAATGAATCATGAATATACCTGAATCCTGTGGCATTTATATCATTAGTGATTGTAAAAATTATACAATCGAAAATTTACTAAAAAAAACTGAAAAAATACTAAAAACAGGAATATCAATATTTCAATTTCGTGATAAAAATAATAATTATGATCTTAAAAAAATAGTTGCTTTGAAACTACAAGCCCTTTGCAAAAGGTATAATACGCCGTTCATCATTAATGATGATGTGATACTAGCAAAGACAATTTCAGCGGATGGAGTACATTTAGGTATGCATGATATGCCAATCACTCAAGCTAAAGAAATCCTTGGAGATAAAATAATTGGAGTGTCATGTTATAACAATCTAGATTGCGCTATAAATGCAGAGTTAAATGGTGCAGATTATGTTGCTTTAGGTTCTTTTTTTGATTCACCAACAAAACCTGATGCTAAAAAAATTAAGCCTGAATTGCTGTCCATAGCTAAAGCTAAATTAAACATACCAGTGGTTGCTATTGGAGGGATTACCCCTGAAAATGGAAAAGATCTTGTTCAGAGAAAAGCTGATTTCTTAGCAGTTATTAGCGGAGTTTACGACTCACCTGATATTGTTAAAACTATAAATGCCTATAATACGCTATTTTAAATTATTATTAGGATTATGAAAAAACTATTTGAAGAAGCAAAACAACGTTTGCCTGGAGGCGTAAATTCACCCGTACGTGCTTTCAAAGCGGTATCGGGGACGCCAGTTTTCATAAAGAAAGCGTCGGGAGCCTACTTATATGATAGTGAAGGAAAGAAGTATATCGATTATGTTGGTTCTTGGGGCCCAATGATATTAGGACATGCTCATCCCAAAATAATTAAAGCTATTAGTGAAACAGCAAAATGCGGCCTAAGCTTTGGTGCACCAACTGAAATTGAAACAAAAATGGCAAACAAAATTTGTGATCTAATGCCATCAATTAAAAAAATTCGAATGGTTAATTCTGGTACGGAAGCTGCGATGAGTGCAATTAGATTAGCTAGAGGCTATACAAAACGTGACACAATAGTAAAGTTTGAAGGATGTTATCATGGTCACGCAGATTCATTGCTCGTTAAAGCTGGATCAGGAGCATTGACGCTTGGCATACCAACCTCGCCAGGCGTGCCCAAGGACTTTGCAAAACATACAGTAACACTTACCTATAATGATATTGCTCAACTCGAAGAAACATTTAAAAATATCGGCAATAAAATAGCCGCAGTTATTATTGAGCCAATGGCTGGTAACATGAGTCTTGTTCCAGGAGGAAAAAAATTTTTAAAAGTACTAAAAAATCTCTGTGACAAAAATGATTCCATTCTAATATTCGATGAAGTAATGACTGGATTTCGTGTTGCACTAGGAGGCGCACAATCTATATTTGATATTACTCCGGATTTAACGATTTTAGGTAAAATTATAGGTGGCGGTATGCCGGTAGGCGCTTTTGGCGGAAGAGAAGATATAATGAATTACATTGCTCCGGACGGACCAGTATACCAAGCAGGTACACTATCAGGTAATCCTGTCGCAATGTGTGCGGGACTTGAAACACTTAATTTAATTTCAACTGATAATTTTTTTGAATCTCTAGAATATAAAACAAAAAAGTTAGTTGAGGGAATAGTCGAAAAAGCAAATAAAGTTGGTGTCCCATTAACAACAAATCATGCTGGTGGCATGTTTGGGTTATTTTTTACAACTGAAAAAAATATTGATTCTTTTGAAAAAGTCATGGGCTGCAATAAAACACACTATAATATTTTCTTCCATTGTATGCTAGAAAAAGGAATTTATTTAGCACCATCTTCATTCGAAGCTGGTTTTATTTCTGCCTCACATAGTCAACTTGATATAGAGTCAACAATCGCAGCGGCTAAGGACGCCTTCAAGAAGATAAAAAATGGTAGTTAATCTTTTGCCTAACTAATATCTAGCTTCTTTTTTGAAACAACAACACCATCAGTATCTGCATAGACATATTCACCAACATTAAATTCTATTCCCGCAATATTTACAGCCAAGTCTCTATCACCCGCGCCCTTTTTCAAACTTTTCCTCGGATTAGTATTCAATGCTTTAACACCGAAATTAATTTTAGAAATTACATCGACATCACGAATACAGCCTGAAATTATTACTCCAGACCATCCATTCTCTAAGCCTAATTTAGCAAGCATATCTCCAAGCAAAGCACAGCGAAGAGACTGATCTCCATCAACAACTAAAACACGACCTTCTCCCGATTCCTCTAAAGCCTTTCTTACTAAACTGTTATCTTCGTATGCTTTAACTGTTGCTATTGAGCCAAAGAATGCTTTTTTTCCACCATAATCATTGAATATTGGCAATGCTACTTTAAGTTCATCACCATGCAAATCACACAAATCAGCTGTTTTAAAAATCATTCCATATCCTTTTATCTAGCACTTATAATATTCAGGTCTTCTGTCTAAAAATAAGTCATTATGTTTAGTAATAAATTTATCATGGCTTTCAGTAGGATCAATATCATCATAATGGCAAGCCTCTCTTTGTGATAAAGCTCGAAAAATTAATTCGCCTTTTGGAGAAACAATTTGACTTTTACCAGTGAAACGCAATGAACCATGTGGTCTTTTATCTAGACCAAAACGATTTGCTGTAATTGCATAAACTCTATTTTCCAAACATCGAGATAACATGGTTTGTTGACAAAAATTAAGAACTAAATTAGAAGGATGGCAAATAATTTCTGCTCCATTCATAGCTAGTGTACGAACTACTTCTGGAAATGCCCAATCAAAACAAACCATCATGCCAACTTTAATTCCATTTATCTCGTTCACCTTCAAAGGTATATCGCCAGGGCTCATACATAATTTTTCTTCATTGAAAAGATGTAGCTTTCTGTAAATATGAATAATCCCTTTTGGACCAATTAATGCAGAACTATTGAAGCACTTATCTTTAGATTTTTCTAAAAATCCAATAACAATATAATTATTATTTTTTTTACATAAATTTTTTATACTATCAATATTCGCTGATTGATTTGGATCTTCGGCTAATAAAAGAGCTTCTTTTGCATCTCTAAAGTAATACCCAGACAAAGCTAATTCGGGCAATACAATCAGTTCAGCTTCAACTTTTTCAAGAGTCTTGATTATTTTTTTCGTGTTTGCAGCGTTTTTTCCAAACTGAGGCTTAAATTGATAAAATCCTGCTTTCATATAGATCTAAATATTACTTTTTCCTTGGCCTGTCCCATGAGGGTATTGTTTTTTGCTCAATCCTGCTAATTGCCAAACTATCGCTGGCAACATCTTTTGTTATTGTAGTACCTGCTGCAATTGTTGAGCCATCTTGAATTGTTATTGGTGCAATTAGCTGTGCATCTGAGCCCACAAAAACATCGTTACCAATTACTGTTTTATGTTTATCGGCACCATCATAATTACAAGTTATTACCCCCGCTCCGATGTTTGTATCAATGCCAACTTCGGCATCGCCAATATAGCTCAGGTGATTAGCTTTTGTACGATTTCCAAGCGAGCTCTTCTTTACCTCAACAAAATTTCCCACATGCACATGCTCACCTAAAACAGAATCAGGGCGAATTCTTGCAAATGGACCAATTACGCAATCCCTGCCAATAATTGAATTTTCAATTATGGAGTTTGCTAAAACTTGTACATTATTTCCAATTACACTATTTTTAATAATGCAATTTGGTGCAATATATACGTTGTCGCCCATCTTTATTTTGCCTTCCATTACTACATTAACATCAATTTCAATATCAGAACCTGCTTGTAGGTTTCCACGCAAGTCAAATCTAGACGGATCAGATATTCCAACACCTTTATCCATTAAATCATGTGCTTGTAATACCTGATAATAACGTTCTGCCTCAGATAACTGAGCTCGCGTATTAATTCCTTGCACCTCAATTGTCGACTCAGCTAAAACAGTCGAGACTTTAGTTTTTTTATTAACAGCCAACGCGACAATATCAGTCAAATAATACTCCTCTTGTTTGTTTTGATTGTTCAGAGAATTTACACATTCATTTAATAATTCAGCCTTAACAACCATAAATCCAGCATTAACCTCAGATATCTCTTTTTGTTTTTCTGATGCATCCTTCTCTTCTATAATTGAAACAATATTATCATTATCGTTACGAATTATACGCCCATACCCATATGGTTCATCAAAGTAAGCTGTTAGGAGAGAAAAGTCTGAATCAGTTGCAGCATTTACTAATTTCATTAATGATGCTTCACTAATTAAAGGTACATCGCCATACAAAACTAGGACATGATCATCATTAGGAATATCCGGGAGAACTTGTTTAACTGCATGACCGGTCCCTAACTGCTCTTTTTGCTCAACCCAAGAAATTTTTGAATCTTCATCAAGCGCACGGAGAACCTGATCCGCTCCATGACCGTAGACTATATAGATTTTTCTATAATCTATTTTGGTTGCTGTTTCGTAAACATGCCTAATCAATGGTTTGCCTGCCAATAAATTCAAAACCTTTGGTTTATCAGAGTGCATTCGTTTACCCTGACCTGCGGCTAAAATAATGATACTAAGGCTCAATTTAAAATTTTCCCCATAAATAATTTAAAGTTTAAATAGATTATATCTCCGCTTTTGACTGAGATATACGATTGATTTTATACAAGAGAGATGTAGAAATTGAAGCTATTAACGTCCAGAACGTTTTCTTAAGCGTTGCAAGGTCTGTAGCTGTGCTGCTGCCTCTGCTAGAGCTGTTTGAGCTTTTGCATAATCAATTTTAGAGTCTTTTTCATGCAAAGCTTTTTCGGCGTCCTCCTTGGCTTTTAGTATGGCAGCTTCATCTAAATCTTCAGCACGCTCAGCAGTATCGGATAGTACAGTTATTATTTTAGGCTGAACCTCTAAAAGTCCGCCAGATACATAAAAGGTAGATTCGTTACCATCCACGTCTTTAACTCTAACCTCACCCGGTGCCATCTTTGTAACTAACGGAGCATGCCCGGGAGAGATTCCGACTTCGCCCATTAATGCTGGTGCAAATACCATTTGTGCTTCCCCAGAGAATATTTCTTTCTCAGCACTTACAATATCGACTTGTACTGTATTAGTCATTTTTGTGAATTAAAGATTCTTTGCTTTCTCTACTGCTTGATCAATTGTCCCAACATTATAGAACGCTTGCTCTGGTATATCATCATACTGACCTTCAATGATGCCCTTGAATCCCCGCAATGTTTCTTTTAAAGGTACGAATACTCCGTCCATGCCGGTAAAAACCTTAGCAACAAAATAAGGCTGGGTTAGAAAACGTTGTATCTTACGAGCACGCGCTACAACTAATTTATCCTCTTCTGATAATTCATCCATACCCAAGATTGCGATTATGTCTCTCAGTTCTTTATATCGTTGTAATGTATTTTGAACACCACGAGCAACATCATAATGCTCTTGACCAACAACCAATGGATCTAGTTGCCTGCTAGTTGAATCTAGAGGATCAATTGCTGGATATAAACCAAGTTCTGCGATTTGACGTGATAAAACAACTGTAGAATCTAAGTGAGAAAATGTTGTAGCTGGAGATGGATCTGTCAAATCATCAGCGGGAACATATACAGCTTGAATGGAAGTAATTGACCCTGTCTTTGTTGATGTGATTCTCTCTTGAAGTCTCCCCATTTCTTCCGCAAGAGTTGGTTGGTAGCCAACAGCTGATGGCATACGACCTAAAAGAGCTGAACACTCAACACCTGCAAGTGTAAATCGATAAATATTGTCAATAAACAACAAAACATCTCGGCCTTCATCGCGAAACTTTTCTGCTAGAGTTAAGCCTGTCAACGCAACACGCAGCCTATTGCCTGGAGGTTCATTCATTTGTCCATAAACCATTGATACTTTGGATTGTTCAAAGTCATCAACATTAACAACTCCAGATTCTTGCATTTCATAATAGAAGTCATTGCCCTCTCGTGTTCTTTCACCTACGCCAGCAAAAACTGATAAACCAGAATGTTGTGTAGCAATATTATTAATTAACTCCATCATATTAACTGTCTTACCTACGCCAGCACCGCCAAAAAGACCAACCTTTCCTCCTTTTGCAAAAGGTATAATTAAATCGATTACTTTGACACCTGTCTCAAGCAATTCAGTTGAAGGACTAAGTTCTGTAAATTTTGGGGCTTCGCGATGAATAACCATACGTTCATCGGTATCAATTGGGCCAATTTCATCAATAGCTTCACCCAACACATTCATAATACGTCCTAGAGTTTTAGTTCCTACTGGAATTGAAATTGCTTCTCCTGTGTTTCTTACAGATAGTCCGCGTTGCAATCCATCAGTTGAACCCAATGCGATCGTTCTAACAACACCATCACCCAATTGTTGCTGTACTTCGAGAGTGGTGTTTATACCTTCACCCTCAACAATCAATGCGTCGTAAACATTTGGTATTGATTCGCTTGGAAATTCAACATCCAATACAGCACCAATAATTTGAACTATCTTTCCAGAACTCATTTTTACGTTCCCCGTATTTTATTATCTAGTTAAAAATATATTCGCTAATTATACAGCGGCAGCACCTGCAACAATCTCTGATAACTCTTGAGTAATTGCTGCTTGCCTCGCCTTGTTATAGATAAGTTGCAACTCATCTATAAGCGCGCCCGCGTTTTCAGTAGCGCTTTTCATGGCGACCATTCTAGCTGCCATTTCACATGAAATATTTTCTATCACACCAGCGTAGACTTGTGACTCGATATAACGTGATAAAAATCCATCTAGAACTTCCTCAGCATCCGGCTCATAAATATAGTCCCAATGACTTGCATACTTTTCTTTCTCGTCGGGTTTACCAGGAATAAGTTGTTCCATGGTAGGTGTCTGCACCATTGAATTTACGAATTGATTTGATACCAAATACAATTCGTCTATTTTTTCTTCCTTATAAGCATTTAACATTATCATTATAGTGCCAAGTAATTCTTCTAAGCTTGGTTCATCGCCTATGTGAGTTACTTGACCTACAATATTTGCACCAATTGACCCAAAAAAACCAGCTGCCTTAGTTCCAATAACACAAAGATCAACCTCTTTACCTTCTTGCTCCCATGATTGTATGTTTTTTAATAACATACGAAACATATTCGCATTCAACCCTCCACATAGTCCCCGATCAGTTGAAACTATTATTAATCCTATACGTTTAATCTCATCTCGCTTATTAAGATAAGGATGTTTATATTCGGAATTTGCGTGTGCAAGATGTGATATAACATTTCGAATCTTTTCAGCATAAGGACGCGCGGCTAACATACGATCCTGAGCTTTTCGCATTTTGCTTGCAGCCACCATCTCCATCGCCTTCGTGATCTTCTGCGTGTTCTTAACACTCGCAATTTTTGTTCTTATTTCCTTTCCACCGGCCATATATTTACCAATCTATTTTTTATTACCAAGTATTATTTTTTTTGAAATTATCAATTGCACTTTTTAATTCTGTTTCAATCCCATCATCATAATTACCCTCTGGACCAATCTTATCTAAGAGAGTTGACTGCTCGCTTTTCATATAATCATGAAGAGCTGCCTCAAAAGCACCTATTTTTTCTAGCTCAATATCGTCAATGTAACCATTTTCAACAGCAAATAAACTAACACCCATCTCAGCAACATTAAGCGGAGAATATTGTTTCTGTTTCATTAATTCCATAACACGCTGACCGCGCTCTAACTGTTTTCTAGTTGCTTCATCAAGATCCGATGCAAATTGAGCAAAAGCTGCTAATTCACGATATTGCGCCATCGCTAAACGTACACCACCACCCAATTTTTTAATAATCTTTGTTTGTGCTGCTCCACCAACTCGCGATACTGATAAACCAGCATTGATAGCTGGTCGAAAACCAGAATTAAAAAGATCAGACTCTAAAAATATCTGTCCATCAGTTATTGAAATAACATTTGTTGGAACAAAAGCAGATACGTCTCCTGCTTGTGTTTCAATAATTGGTAGTGCTGTTAATGAACCTGTCTTCCCTTTTACTTTTCCATTTGTAATTTTTTCTACATAATCTTCATTAATTCGGGAAGCACGTTCCAATAAACGTGAATGCAAATAAAAAACATCTCCAGGGTATGCTTCGCGACCAGGTGGTCGTTTTAATAGCAATGAAACCTGTCGATATGCCCATGCTTGTTTTGTTAAATCATCATAAATAATTAATGCATCTTCTCCAAGATCACGAAAATATTCTCCCATTGCGCAGCCGCCATAAGGAGCAATATATTGCATTGCGGCTGACTCTGATGCTGTAGCAGCAACAACAATTGTGTGTTCCATGGCTCCATGTTCTTCGAGTTTTCTAATTACAACATTTATTGAAGAAGCTTTTTGACCAATCGCGACATATATACATTTAACACCAGTACCTTTTTGATTAATTATTGCATCAATTGCAACTGCTGTTTTACCTGTCTGTCGATCTCCTATTATTAATTCTCGTTGTCCACGCCCAATTGGTACCATGGAGTCAATAGATTTTAAACCTGTCTGCACAGGCTGGCTGACTGATTTTCTCGCAATAACTCCTGGTGCAATTTTTTCAATTGGTGATGATTCTTTTGTATCAATTTCTCCTTTTCCATCAATTGGATTACCTAACGCATCAACTACACGCCCCAACAATGCCTCTCCTACTGGCACTTCAAGAATACGTTTGGTGCATTTAACAACATCTCCCTCTGATATATGTTCATAACTACCCATGATGACTGCACCAACAGAATCTCTTTCTAAGTTAAGTGCCAAACCATAAGTATTGCCAGGGAACTCGATCATTTCTCCCTGCATTACATCACCCAAACCGTGTATTCTAGCAACACCATCAGCTAGACCAACGACGGTTCCTTCGGTTCGTTCTTCGGTATCTAAATCCAGTTCTTTGATCTTCTTTTTGATCAGATCACTAATTTCGGTTGCACTGATAGACATGCTTATTTCCTCATTTAATAACTATTGGGCAATTACATTATTCAATTCTTTTAAACGACCTCTTAGAGATGCATCAATTACTGAATCTCCAGCTCGTATTATGACACCACCTATTAAATCTTTATCCTCATCAACATTAATATCAATTTTGTTACCAGTACGTTTACTAAATAAATCATTAATAACTTTTATTTGATTTTCATTTAGTGGATATGCTGTCGTAACATTAATTTTAGTGACGCTTTCCTCTGCTAACCGCTTTTCTTCGAAAATAGCCGAAATTTCAGAAGCTAGCTCAATACGCTTTGCGTCAATCAAGATCTTTATAAAATTTTTACTAGTTTTGCTGAGATTTTCTTCATATATATCTAGAATTAAATCATATAGCTTGTTGGCACTTAATTTTGGGTTATTAATTAACTTACGCATATCCTGATTAGAAATAATAACTGCCAACAAACTTAGCATTTCAGACCACTCAGCAAGTTTGTTTTCCTCTAATGCTTGTGCAAATGCTGCTTCAGCATATGGTCTTGTGATTGTTGCTTTTTCTAACATCTAATTGCTTCCTCTCTTAATATACACGACTACAGTTCTTTAGAAATTTTAGTCAAAACTTCATTGTGAGCATTTTGATCTACTTCACGCATTAAAATTTGTTCAGCTCCAGTAATAGCTAAAGTTGCAACTTGATTTCTCAAATCTTGTCTAGCTTTTTCCTTTTCTTGCTCAATTTCACTTACTGCACTCTCTTTTATTCTCTCACTTTCTTTTTTTGCGAGATCTCTTGCCTCTTCAACTATTTCATCTCCACGTTTTTGTGCTTGGGAAATAATTGTGGCAGCTTGTTCCTTGCCTTTATTTATCTCAATAGTTGATTTTTCCTGTGCATCAGCAAAATCTTTTTGACCTTGTTCTGCAGCTGCTAAACCATCGGCGATACGAGCTTGGCGTTCTTCCATGCCTTTTAACAAAAGAGGCCATACAAATTTCATTGTGAACCAAATAAACATAATGAAAGCAATGCTCTGACCAATCAGGGTTGCATTAATATTCATAATTTAGATACCTTTTGTTAATCCTAATCTACAAAAATTACGCTACGGCAAATAAAATATACATTGAGATACCAACCGCAATCATTGGCACAGCGTCTACAAGACCCATGACAATGAACATTTGCGTTCTTAACATTGGGATAAGTTCGGGTTGTCTTGCAGCACCTTCTAAAAAACGTCCTCCAAGAATTCCAATACCAACAGCTGCACCAAGCGCGCCTAATCCCATTAAAACAGATCCTGCCAAATATAACATTGATGTTGCTTCATTCATTTCTACCACTCCTAAGTTTTATTAATGGTCCTTTTGATGGGCCATATCCATATAAACAATTACCAAAATCATAAAAATAAAAGCCTGTAATAAAACAATTAAAATATGAAATATTGCCCATGGGAGATGTAATGTCCATTGAATCCAAAAAGGCAATAATGCAATTAAAATAAATATCATCTCACCAGCATACAGGTTTCCGAACAAACGTAATGCTAAAGAAACAGGCTTTGCAATTAAACCAACAAATTCTAATAAGAAATTTGCTGGGATGAATAATATTTGTACTACTGTATTTTTTGAGGAAAACGGATGCAATGTTAACTCAGACAAAAACCCACCAACACCTTTCATTTTAATACTGTAGTAGAGTATCATCGCAAAGACTGTTAGCGATAACCCAAAAGTAATATTTGGATCAGTTGTCGGAACAACCTTAAAATAAAAATGCGGATCGCCAGCCAACTTCTGTGCTAACACAGGTAACCAGTCGACTGGTACCAAATCCATCGTATTCATCAAA